>Ga0155038_128_pt2 | contig 43378 bp, 50 predicted proteins | sample RifCSPhighO2_01_FD_106006 | JGI IMG/M metagenome (GOLD analysis project Ga0155038, IMG submission 106006) | Candidatus Wildermuthbacteria bacterium RIFCSPHIGHO2_01_FULL_45_20
AATACTTCCTGCTTTGTTAGAATTGATAAAGCCGATGAATGTTAAAACGATTCTAGACGGTTTTTCTGGCACGACAAGAGTTTCTCAAGCGTTAAAGCAAGCCGGTTATACTGTTTATGCTAATGATATTGCCGATTGGTCAAAAGTTTTTGGCGAATGCTATTTATTGAATAAAAAATCAGCGAATTATTATTTACCACTCATAGATCATCTAAATAATTTACCCGGAAAGTATGGCTGGTTTTCGGAAAATTATGGTGGCGAACCAAACGGCGGTTCTGCCTTGCAGAAAGACGGCAGAAAAAGAATCTGGCAACTACACAATACTAAAAAACTGGACGTAATAAGAGAAGAAATTGATAAAATCGCTAAAAATAAAATTGAAAAATCAGTTCTGCTTACCAGTTTAATCATAGCAATGGATAAAGTTGATAGTTCCGTTGGTCATCAGGTTTCGTATTTAAAAAGATGGGCGCCTCGTGCTTACAACACAATGAAAATGGAAGCGCCCCGTTTAATTATTGACAATAAACAACACCGAGTTTATCAAAAAGATATTTTTGATTTGACAGACGACATCGAAGTAGATTTAGCATATTACGATCCGCCCTATGGTTCTTCGAACGAGCTAATGCCGCCGTCTCGGGTGCGCTACGCTTCGTATTATCATATTTGGAAAACTATTTGCTTGAACGATAAACCAAAATTAGTTGGCGTAGCGAACAGGCGAGAAGATGTGGGCGATACGATTTCTGGTTCTATTTTTGAGGAATTTAGAAAAAATGACAAAGGCCAGTATATAGTTATTGAAGCCATAGAAAAATTGATAAGGGACACGCCAGCGAAATATATTGTCTTGTCTTATAATAATAATGGCAGGGCTACTTTTCAGGCGATAAAAGATATACTAAAGAATTTGAAGAAAAAAATCTCTATTTTTGAAATGGATTATAAAAAGAATGTAATGGCGACGATAACTCGGACGACAAATGAATGGATAAATAAAACGAATGGAGTTAATAAAGAATATCTATTCATGATCCATAAAAACGGAAGAACAGAAGCGATGCCCGAGATTAAAATCGAAAAAATTGATATTCGGAATTTAGTACCCGCAAATCAGCAGAAATTAGTTTTTTAGTTTAATGCAAAACTCTCTTTTTGTAATAGAACTTCCTTTGGTAAATACAAATGAGGAATTAGAACAAATAAAAAAAGCAAATTTAAATTGTGACCCTTATTTTATTGTGAGTGGTTGCATAAAAGAAAGACGAGAAAAATCGAACCTTAATTCTTGGCGACGTATTTCGCAAAGCGAAATACGAAATTCGGCGGCGGAAAGAGTAGTAATGCATGATGCGTATGAAAGTTTCAAATCGCGGTTCCATTAATTTGAAAATGCTTGCGCTTCTGGCAATAGTTTTTGTTATTGGCGGAGCAGGTATGTTGTGGTTTGTTAGCGCCTCGTATGAGCCATTTAATTTTCCTTTTGTTCTCAATATGGAAACTTCTTTTCCAAGCGCGAGTCCAGTTGTAAATTCTACCGTAACTTCTTCTGGAATAGCGGGGTGGCAGACATATCGCAATGAGGATGTTGGTTTTGTGTTTCAATATCCGCCAGAGGTTGAGTTTGCGCAAGGAGATAGCAGGAGAATAGATTTTCCATTTATCCCAGGGACGTTGTTGCAAGAGAAATATCTCCAGATTTTTTTGTCTTCTCTTCGTGATGAAGCAGAGTGTGTTCATGGGGAAATTGAATCGGTGGTGGAGGAGAGTGAGATTGCGATAGGAGGCATACAGTTCAAGAAACAACTTGGCATGGGAGCTGCCGCGGGAAATATCTACGAGCGAGAAAGCTATGCTACGCAAATTGATCGCTCCTGTATAGCATTGGAGTTTGTCTTGCATTCTGCGAACCCCGGTGTATATACAACTCCTCCTGCTGATTTTGATCGCGCGAAGGAATCTGAAATCTTCCATGAAATACTTTCAACTTTCCGCGTAGCAGAGTAAAATAGAAGAAATAGTAAATTGTCTTTGAAGAAATGAAATTCTTACGTCCGAATTCGCAAACACATTGGCAGTATCTCGCGATATTAGCAGGGCTCGGCTTGCTTGCCGCTTCTGCGATTTGGTGGGTGGCGGGGAATACTAGCGCGCTGCAATCTGCATCTGAAGCATCGCAGCAACCGCTTTCAGCGAATGATCAGACCAACTGGAAAATATATCAGAATGAGGAGTATGGGTTTGAGGTAAAGTATCCGGAAGATTTTTCTGTTTTTACATCTGAACAGAAGCGTTTGAGGACGGACTTGCCGAACGTAACCAACAGCATTTTTGCCATTGGGAAGAGTAATTCTTTTGAAGGCACAGTTCTCGGTACCGGGCGCCATTTCTGGATTTATGCTGTTTCTGGCGCCTCGGATGCTCAAGCATGCTATACGAAAAGTGATGACGGCGCGTTATTGACGCAACATCGGGCAGTTAAAAGTGAAGATTTTTACTATTCTGATGTCTTCGGAGGGGTAGGGCTTGGGACGCATTGGGCAATACAAGAATATAAAGTTCTAAAGCATAACACTTGTTTGGGAATTGGTGTTGCTCACACCGAAAGTAGCGATTGGAATAATCCCGATGATTTCGCGCTTGCGAAAAAAGATGAAGAGAAAGCATTTGAAGTTTTTGATCAAATCCTCTCCACTTTTCGGTTTGTGGAATAAAATATTTTGGAGTAGGAAACTCCTTACCTTCTGCGGCATTATGAATCAGACATCTTCCGAAAAGTCAAAAGAGCGGAACTTGGCAATATGGCTGCATCGTAGTGGAAGTATGAATTTTTTCAAGCAAACAAAACGAATAGTATTCATCCTGATGGGCATACTTGGTCTTTATGGCTTGTTGTTGCTTTGGATAGCACTATCTGGACCCAATGGGGGAATTTTCACCAACCCTCCGAAATTTGTGGTAATGCCATTCTTTCTCTTTTATCTGCTCTTTTCGCAACTTCAGGGACTTTTCCGTGCTCCCGGCTACCAAGATGTAATGCGAGGCGACTGTTATTTCTTGGCATGCGACATCGCTGCGGGGATTGTAGCTCTTATTGGCTGGTTGGCAGGAATGTATGTTTTAGCATTGCTTATTGATAAAGTATGGAGAAGATTGAGAACCAAGTAGAGGACTATCTTAGCTGGCAGGGAATCTGGAGAAATGGTAAGCTAGTGTATATGGAATTAACCGATCAGCAAAAACAGCAGATAAAGGATATCGGGGAGCGTTTTCACCTGAAACTGATTCTCCTCTACGGCTCATATGCGAAGGGAACTCAAACCTCAATGAGCGATCTTGACGTTGCCGTGCTCGGGGCAAAGTCCATTGATTTTGATGTTCAACTGGATGTATATGGAGCAGTGGCGCAAGTTTTCGGGGATATAAAGCGAGAATTAGACCTCGTAGTTCTCGAGAAAAAAGATCCACTTTTTTTGTATCAAGTAGCAAGAAACTCTCAACTGCTCTACGGAAATCCTACCGATTATCATGAATTTCGCGCGTATGCGTTTCGGAACTATATGGATAGTAAGGACTTGCGCATACTTGAAGAGAAACTCATGAAACGATATCAACAGCATCTCAACTTTGCATATGGTCGATAAGGAATTCATAAACCGCAAAATAAAGCTGATTCAGGAAGAGCTTGCTCATCTGGAGAGTTTTCGTGGGCATTCGCTCGATGAAGTGGCAAAAGATTTTGTGAAAATAGCGGCGGTTGAACGGCTGCTTGAAAAAATCATTACCCGCGCTATTGACATCAATCAGCATATTCTCGCCGAGAAGGGCAGTGGCAAAGAAGCCGTGCGAAGGTATGAAGAAACATTTCTTCAGCTTGCGGATCTCGGGGTATATTCAACGGAATTCGCGGAGACTATTGCTCCTTCTGCCGGATTGCGCAATCGGCTTGTTCATGAATATGACAATATTGATCAGAAAATCATCTACAGCTCTGTTGGGGAGGCCTTAGAGCAATACACAAAGTATTGTAGTTACATTCTGCAATTTGCAGAAAACCAATAACGCAAAAACATGGACCCTCTCGACTCCCCATCCAATCCATCTCACGAAGATAGCATATCTCAATTGGCACCATCAAAATCCCCCCGAGGCAAATTTTTCGGTTTAGTCATTTGTACTCTCTTCCTTACCGTTGCTGTCGGCGGATTCCTCTTGCGCCAGCAGGCTGGGTTAAGACCGTCCTCGTCCACAGCAAGCCCAATGTCAACGCCATCGCCGCAAGCATCCAGTAACGCGGATTTTACCGTGAGCGAAGTCGAAGGATGGCAAACCTACCGCAACGAGGAGTATGGGTTTGAGTTTCAAGTTCCAGAGTCGCTATTTAATGTGTTTTTTAGCGGAAGTAAAGGGATAGATTCGTTGAATGAATACAAACTTCTTAGTAAGGAATATCAACATCCCTCAAATCTTGACCAGATTATTATTGATATCGAGAGGATGGCAGGAGATAATCTTGAGAAAAAACAAACATCTATAAAAGAATTAAGAAAAGCAAAGGTTGGAGAAAGGTTGTTTAATCTTGAAACGACCAAAGAACAAATAATAAAAGCAAAAGACATAGATATTGGAGGATGCATTGGAACGGAAGCTTACGATGAAATAAGCGAAAACCAAATAAAGGCCATTGTTTTTGGATGCCTTACAAAAGAAAACATACATCTTAGGTTAGTATTTATAACAAAGGAATTATCTAAAGATAATAAAAAACTCTTCGACCAAATTCTCTCCACTTTTCGGTTTGTCGATGGGGGGAGAGAGGAGGGAAACGCGGCGAAAACCGCGTGCGAACAATCTGGAGACGCCTACGCGGCATGCTCCGCAAACCCAAGCCAGAACGCAGGCATCTGCGTTTCATGCCAGTGCCCCGAAGATTCAATGTGGTCGTTTAATAAAGAAATGTGCATAACAATGTAACCATGAGTATATCGCGGTTCACATCATTTTTTTCAACCCCTGCTCGTATCGTTCTCTTTTGGATAGGAGCGGGATGGGTTGTCCAAATAATTATTTTAAACATTGCTTTGACGGGATTGCTTGGCTATGGTATCTGGAGTCCTGTATCGATTACGTGGCTTACCGGGATCATATTCATCTTTGGAATCGGATCGACGGTTATACGCTCAAGAGTAGCCGCGCTGGCAGTTATTGTCCTGTTTGTCGCGGCGTCCGTGATTTTTGTATGGTTGGCACTGGCTGATTCAAGCTCTTGCGAAAGTTTTGTGTGTCTTGCGATTATGCTTACGATCCTTATATTTGTCGGCGTCACGTCAGTTGGCGCTGTGGCACTGCCTCTCGCGACGGCAAGATTAATGGCAAATAGAAAAATGGAATGGAGCGGAGTTTTTCACAAGAGTCTCGTCTTCGGGGGCTGGTGGTTCGTGGTGATTATTGGCATTTGGGCTGTCGTCTACAACCCCTTATACTCATCCCTGGAAGGATATAGAGCGGGCAATGCGAGGGGTCAGGCATACTACCAAGAACAGCAGGAGGCCTTTGAGAGATTCCGGAAGACATATCGAATGGTAAGTCCCAAATATCTTCCCTCAATTTTAAATCCAAAGCCAAGCGTGTACTCTACAGCAAATAGAGTGAGCTATACATATGATTGCGATGAGCTCAATCTTTTTGAAATCGACCAGATTGCGCCGGAGTTCAGTGAAGATGTTTTAAACAGCGAGGAACAGATTTCAAAGCAGGAAAAACAGATTATCCTGAATAGGGAGGTGCTTTTTCGCGATGTGGATCGGGGCGTCATTGTCTGGCGTCAGGCAATTTTTCAGACTTCGGATTTATACATAGTAGTTCAATATAATGTGGCTGAATGCCCGATATCGAACGATGAATTTGTCAAAACGATAGCTGGTCTTATAGAAGGTACGCAGCCCCCGTCGTCTTCCGCATCTGTCTTACGAAGTGAAGACCATACAATGGGTTGGCAAACTTACCGCAACGAGGAGTATAGGTTTGAGGTACAATATCCCGCATATTTCAACATTCTCGATCAATCAAAAATAATGCTGAAAGCATCGTCTTCTACTGCTGACTGGTTTGACGTGAACATCCACCCCCAATCTCTTGATGGTTTTGTATATAAAAATCAGGCAGGAGGGTTTTCTTTTCAATATGATATTCAAAGAGATAGGTGGAAACCAAGTGAGAAGGGTGTTTCAGAGACATTTGCTCCGCAAAAGAACGTTATTCCCGGAACGGATATAACATATTATGAAGTTCATACGGGTGATGGCGCTGTTACTGCGAATACAGCGTTTATTTCCTCAAGGGCTTGGGGAAAAAACGCGGTAATAGAGATTCGGCTTTCCCGCAATGAATCATATCGTGATTGTCTGAAGCCATGTCCGGAAGGTATTCCTTTGAGTAGTCATCAGACATTTAACCAAATTCTCTCAACATTCGATTTTACCGATACAAAACCATATCTTTCTGTAGGTGTAGGAGATGTAATCAATTATTACTCTCTTACACAGATTAATTACGTAAAAACGAAGGGAGTAATTGTTGCGTTAGATTATGATCCCAGCTTCGGAGAGATTTTACTTACTAATGCACAGGGAGATTATCTCCTTGTTACGGTGAGTCATGCCGATATGGACGAATTTCTTCCAGTATTTTCTGAAGATCTTAAAATAGGAGATACGATTGAGGTAAAGGGTGTGGCTTATTTTACTGATCCAGAAGTTGCTCAATTAAATGAACGACTAAAGACTGACATCCAATTTCCAGATAAAATAGGAATGTTAGGGCTTGATCATGATGGAATACGAGTTATCTCAAAATAAGCAGAACAAAAATAGCGTATGAACTTTCTTCGTCCGAATTCGCAAACACATTGGCAGTATCTCGCGATATTAGCAGGGCTCGGCTTGCTTGCTGCTTCTGCGATTTGGTGGGTGGGAAGATATCAGAAATTAGACGATCCGTGGCAAAGCTTTTCTGTGGTTTCTCCCGCGCCTTGGGTAACGAATGAATTGGAAAGTTGGCAAACGTATCGAAATGAGGAATATGGGTTTGAGTTTCAGTATCCAACAACTTTATCTCCCCAAGTATCTCAAGGGGCGCTTGGTTCCTTCTCACTTTCTCTCTCTGACGGAACTTTTCATTCATTCTTTGTGGAAATTGGAGCGGAGAACAATCCGGAAATCGAAGGGTTGATTTATCCAAAACCATCTTCCTATGACAGTATTGCTTCATATCAAGTGAGGTTAGGGAGTGTTACCTGGGAGAAGACGGAAGTTCAAGAATATCCCAGGGAAGGACTGGGAATGCCTGGTTCTATAACTTCCTATTGGATTAAAAGAGGAGGAAACGTGTATGTAGTTGGATGTATTAATTGTGTTGAGAAGATATTTGGCAAAGAAAGGATGGACATCTTTGAGGGAATTGTGGCGAGTTTTCGATTTATGGATTAATGAACATACTTTTGTTATTCTTCTGGATAAAAAAACAGCTGTATTGAATTCAATGCAAAAAGTGATATAGTGTAATTATTATGGCATTATCTCTCATTCGTAAAAAATCAACAAAATCCGTATCTGTGCCTTTAACATTGGAACAGATTGCCCTCTCTTTGGGTCAGCTTTCACCTCAAGAGTTGGAAGTTTTGGAAGAATTAATAGACCCTACATTTCAGAAAACTATTCTTACTCGTAGCAAAGAAATTACTCTTTTGGGCAAAAGAAAGCAAACTCTTTCTCTTGAGGATTTGCAGAAAGATTTTGGAAAATAAATGCCGCCATTCAAACTTGAAGCTCATAAGGCGGTAAAGAAAGATTTACGCAAAATTTCTACTCAAGCTTCAGGAGAGATTGTTAATAGCATTTTGCCGCAAATTGCTCGGAATCCTTTTGATGGAATTGCGCTTACAGGAACTCTGCGAGGGTTTTTTAAGTTTGTTTTTCATTTAGAGGGAATTAGTTATCGAATTGTATATCAAATCAATGAAGATGAAAAAATCGTGCTTGTACTCGCTATTGGAACAAGAGAAAACTTTTACGAACGTCTTAGGAGAAGGTTAAAATAAAGGAACATGTCTTCAGCAAAGAATAAACTTCTTTTCATGAGGAACAAGATGAGGTAAAATGAGCACGTAAGAACTTACGTGTATTGATATGAATTATCACTTGGCGAAAGATTATCTTGACGAGAAAAAAGTTGCATGGAAGAAAATGAGGGACGGGCTTGGGATTGGCATGGCGGAGCTTGGAGAAGAGAAGAAAGATATGGTGGTGCTGGCCGCAGACACAACAGAATCTTCAAGGGCGCATTTCTTCGCGCAAAAGTTTCCTGACCGATTTATCCAAGTTGGTGTGGCAGAACAAAATTTAATCGGAATTTCGGCTGGCTTGGCGTATCAAAAAAAAGTGCCATACGCAGTTACATACGCCGCTTTTTTGGTTGGAAGGGGATGGGAGCCAATTCGTACTACCATAGCGTATCCGGAAAATCATGTGGTGCTGGTGTCTTCTCATGCGGGACTAGCTACAGGTCCCGATGGTCCCACGCATCAAATGACCGAGGATATCTCGATTATGCGGTGTTTGCCCAACTTTACGGTGTTGTGCCCTGCTGACTACGAACAAGGAAGAAAAGCAGTGAAAGCCGCGTATGATCTGGCAGGCCCTGTATATATCCGTGGAGTACGTGAGGGAACGCCCAATTTCACAACAGAAAAAACTCCTTTTGATGTTGGCAAAGGCCAAGTATTGCGAGAGGGGACTGATCTTACGGCAATCGGCCATGGGTACATGGTGTATTGGCTTTTGCAAATCGCAGAAGAGTTAAAAGATGTCGTCTCCATTGAAGTTATCAACTTGCATACAGTGAAGCCAATTGACGTGAAGACAATCGTGAAATCCGCAACAAAAACAGGCAAAGTGTTTTGTGCCGAAGACCATAATATTGTGGGAGGAATGGGAGGCGCGGTTGCGGAAATATTGAGCCAAAATCATCCAGTTCCGATGAAACTTCACGGCGTGTATGACCAATTTACCGAATCTGGCTCGCCCAAGGATTTGTGGAAGAAGTATAAGCTAGACAAGCAGGGGACAAAGCAGGTATTGTTGAGTTTTGTGAGGAAAGCTCAATAATTTGCAATGGAACAATTTTCAAATTTGAAAATTATTAAATTGTTATTTTATGTTCGATGTATTCACAATCGGGTCTGCGGTGCGAGATATATTTGCGAGAAGCAACGACGTAATATATAAAAAAGGAAGCGAATTTCCTGCGGGTGAAGGCGCTTGTTTTTCATTGGATTCGAAATTAACACTTGATGAAGTGAATTTTTATGTGGGTGGAGGAGCGGTTAATACCGCAACGACGTTCGCAAATCAAGGATTTAAGGTGGCTCCAATTATGACGGTAGGGAATGATCCGGAAGGGGAATATATAAAAAAAGTTTGTGCCAAAGCAAAATTGTCCTTGGATTTTGTCTCAACCGATAAGAATCATTCCACGTCGTTCAGCTTTATTTTTTCTTTGCCAAGCGGAGCGCGGACTATTTTTCGCTATCAAGGCGCATCGTGGTTTTTGAAACCTTCAACAATTCCATGGAGCAAACTGAACGCCAAGTGGCTGTATGTTAATCATTTGGCCGGGGAAAGCCACGACATCTTGCCGAGATTGCTCAAAACCGCCAAGAAAAGTGGAATGAAGATTGCGTGGAATCCGGGGAGTACGCAATTTGAAAGAAGGCAAGAAGTTGTACCGTTACTTGCATACGCGGATGTCTGCATCGTAAATCAGGAGGAAGCAGCCCTTCTTACAGGGATTCCATATACAAAGCAGGGCGCAATTTTCAGGAAATTAGACGAACTTGTGCGGGGTTTTGTGATCATGACCAAAGGACCGGACGGAGTGGAAGTTTCCGATGGAAAAATGATTTGGTCTGCCGGAATTTTGCCCATGGATAAGATAGTGGATCGCACGGGAGCAGGAGACGCGTTTGGATCAGGATTTATCGCGGCTCTCATGAGAAAACCGGACGACATTGAACATGCGATTCAGTTTGCGTCTGCCAATGCGACCGGTGTTCTGACTCAATGGGGAGCGATGAATGGATTGCTGAAAAAGCGAGATGAGCTATTTAAATGGGGTAAATTGGAAATTCGGAAAACAAGTTTATAAATATGCAAACAAATCTTTCAGAAATTCTTCAGGAGCCGCAAAAACAGTTAGACGCATTGGAGGACGTCATGGGCAAGAAAGGCGTGCTTGAACAAATTGCGCAAGAGAATAGCGAGCTGATGACAAACAGATTTCAAGAGGTTGGTATTTCGGAGAATCCGACAGTAAAAGAAGTAAGCGCGGCTTTTTTTTTGCAAATCGAGCGGCATGAACAGGAACTTTACAAAAAAATAGGAGTAAGCCCTGAAAAACTGGATTTCCATAAAATTGCGGACGCGGCCCGCAAAATGGCTTCAGAAAGCGATGGATTTTTTTTGAAAAAAGAATTTGGAAGACAGATTCTGCGGCAACGTCCGCCTCATGCGACGCTCGCATATCTTGGCTATACCGACGTGGAGGAATTGTTGCGCAAAGAGGATATCGGAGAGATTTTCAGCGCGTTAAGATTTATTGAGAGCGATGAATGGATGCACGAAACGTTTGCCGTGGCGTATACAAAATTCAGCCCAAAAGATTTTGAACATCGGCCAATTGAAATTCGCGTATTGGGGCCGCAATGGGAGGAAGTAGCGAAAAAATATGTTGCCAAGAAACATCATAACGTAAGCCATTTGAAAGAATTCGGAATCATTTTTTTAAATCCTATTGCGCAAACCGGCAAAGGAAAATTCTTGCGAGATTTTGCTTTGCTTTTGCACTATTTCCACGAAGTTGCCTTTTACAGCAGGTTGTTTCAAAAATATGCTCAAACCGGAGAATTTCAGCAAAAATTTATCGCGTTGTTGAGAGGAGATGTGTTGGAAAACCCGCAACTCCGAGAGGGCGACTGGTTGCTTGTTCAGAGGTATTTATGGAAAGAAAATCCCCGAGATATGCGGCTTTTGATGCCCAGAGTAAATCCAGAATCCCTGCACTGGTGGAAAGCCGAACAGGATTTAGCGCGTTTTGGAAAAGAGAATCCCGATATCGGGCTGGAATTTTGGGATGGGTTGGATGCGGTGGCGGGATTGTTCCCAGGAGAAGAAGGGGACAAGTTGATCAGCTTGGATATGGAGGATTTTGCGATGTCGTATGTATCATCTAAAGAAGGCAAATACGAGCATTTTTCCTATCATCAAAGAGAAGCATTGTGGAACAAAATATTCGCGAGATATGTCGGAGGATATGGGGAGCTGGAGCGTTTGGTGATTGAAAATATGGAAAAAGGGTTTATAACAATTGCGTAAGTTTGTATTTTTTATGAAAAAAGTGTTTATTACCAGAAAAATTCCGGGGCCCGGAATCCAGAAGTTAAAAGATGCTGGCTACGAAGTAAAAATCGGATCTGAAACGAAAATGCTTACGGCTCAAGAGTTAATAAAAAAATCTCAACAGGCAGATGCTGTTATTACGCTTCTGACAGATCGCATTGATAAAAAAACGATTCAGGCATTGGGCGCGAATATAAAAATTATCGCCAACTACGCGGTAGGGTATGACAATATTGATCTTCAGGCGGCTCAAGAGCGCAAGATGATCGTAACCAATACTCCCGATGTCCTTTCGGGAGCGGTTGCCGAATATACCATTGCGTTGACTCTTGCGATTACGAAACGCATTGGAGAAGCAGACGATTTCATGCGCGCAGGAAGATATAAAGGATGGGAACCGGAACTTTTTTTGGGAATCGAACTGCGCAATAAAGTGTTTGGGTTGGTAGGTCATGGACGAATTGGTTGCCAAGTTGCGGAAAAAATGAAGCAAGCGTTTGGAATGGAAATTATCTATTTTGATGTGTTCCGCGACCAAAAGAGAGAGGAGCAATGCGGAATTGCGTACGCGGAATTGCCAGAGCTTCTGGAGAGGACAGATGTGGTGAGTTTGCATGTGCCATTGCTTGATTCGACGCATCACTTGATAGGGGAGAAGGAGTTGCGATCAATGAAACAAACTTCCTATGTGATTAACACATCGCGCGGGCCTATTATTGACGAGAAAGCGCTTGTAAAAGCGCTTGGGGAGCGATGGATCGCGGGAGCCGCGCTTGATGTGTTTGAACATGAACCGAAACTGGAACCCGGTTTGAAGAAATTATCCAATGTTATTATTACTCCGCATATTGCTTCGGCAACCAAAGAAGCGAGAGAGAAAATGTCTGAAATGGTAGCTGAAAATGTGATCGCCGCATTGTCTTGTAGGGAAGCTCCAAATCTGGTGCGTTCCGCGTAGTACAAGAAAGTTGTAGAAAGATTTTGAATTACGAAATGCCGTCGAGCAAGACATTTCGTAATCTACAGCGATAGAAACTCTTGATTTTCCACAGGAGTACAGAGGAAGAGAGTTTTTATTTTTGCGGATTTTGATATAGTAAAACCATGGCCGAATTTCGTGCGGAAGTGCAACATCAGATGATCGGGTATATCATAGGCGCTTTTGGACTTGTTGCCGGTTTAGCGTGGAATAACGCGATCACAGCTTTGATTGAACAGATATTTCCATTGGAGTCCAATACGGTAATCGCAAAATTTATGTACGCGATTGTTTTAACGATTTTCGTTGTTTTGCTTACAAGATATCTGCTAAAGGTTTTTCATAATCAGATAAGTTCAAATAGTTGAAAGCAAACTATGGAAGAAACGATTCGAAATTTCCCAAAACAGTTTGAATACAATCCTGTTATCGAAAACGAAGCAAAACTCCAAAGAACGGGAAAATATCTTTTGTGCGGCATGGGAGGATCGCACTTGCAGGGCGACATTTTTCAAAGCGTTCTGCCCGGATTTGATTTGTCTGTGTATCAAGATTATGGATTGCCATGTTGGCCCGAAGAAGCGCTCAAGAAGACGTTGATTATCGCCAGTTCGTATTCTGGCAATACCGAAGAAACAGTAAGCGGATTTCAGGAAGCCCTTGAGAAAGGGTATTCTCTTGTGGTGATCTCAACGGGCGGGAAGTTGCTTGAGATGGCAAAAGAGAAGGGTATTCCCTATGTGCAAATTCCAGACACCGGCATTCAGCCGCGCTCTGCTCTTGGGTTTACTTTCAAGGCGTTGGCAAAAGTGGTTGGCCGCGATGACCTTGTGCGTCAAGCCGGAGAACTTGCGGGTATTCTCAAGCCAGATGTTCTTGAGCAGGAAGGCAAGGAACTTATCAAGCATTTTGAGGGGAAAATTCCGCTTATCTATGGCTCAAACCGAAATTACGCAATCGCGTACAACTGGAAGATTAAGTTTAATGAAACAGGCAAGATTCCCGCATTTTACAATATCTTCCCCGAATTAAATCATAATGAAATGAACGGGTTTGATGTTACTGAACGAACAAAAGAACTTACGAATGCATTTTTTTTCTTTTTCATTCGAGACGCCGAAGATCATCCCCGTATTCAAAAAAGAATAGCGGTTTTGCATGAGCAACTATACCAAAGGGGATTCCCAGTAATGCTTATTGATCTTGAAGGCAGCTCGCGATTGGAACGGATTTTCTCTTGCTTGTTGTTGGCAGATTGGCTTGCTTTTTACATAGCGAAATTCTATGGAAGGGATCCAGAAAAGGTTCCCATGATCGAAGAGTTTAAAAAAATGATGAGCTCATAGTATGATGATGTATCCCCCGAAAAGAATTCCTGAAAGAGGTTTCACCCTCATTGAACTCCTCGTGGTTATCGCAATCATTGGATTGCTTGCTTCCATTGTTACTGTTTCTCTTTCAAGTTCCCAAGATCGGGCAAAACAAGCAAAGATTGAGAGTTTTGCTGCGCAAGTGCATCACGCGCTTGCGGCGGATGCAGTGGGGATTTGGAAATTTGAAGAAAATGGTATTACGGTGGCAGATATTTCAGGAAACAAAATAAATGGATCGTTGAGCAATGCGGCAGCAAGACAGTCAGATGCTCAATGCGGTTTAGGTTTTGGAGGATGTTTGAATCTGGCCGATACATATTCGGTTGGTTTTGGAGATCCTGTTAGTCTGCGGATTCAAAAAGAAATTACGATTAGCGCGTGGATTCGTACATCTGGCGATACGACCTCTGGAGGTGGTGCAATTGTTTCCAAATATGTAGATGGAAATAATTTTTGGTACCAACTGGCAGTAGGTGGCACTGCTATTTTTGGAACTGTGCCAGCGAATTATATTGCATTTGCCGTTTCGAGCGGAACTGTCCCTAATGCTAATGCAAATATTGTTGTTTCTCCAGCATCTATTGCTGACGGGAAATGGCATCATGTCGTGGGAACTTTTAAACCAAACGACATGGTGCGCTTATATATTGATGGCCAACTTGTTGACGGAGAATCAACAACATTGACAACAATAGGCGCTACTTCAACAGCAGCAGTAAGTGTGAAGATAGGAAATAGTAACTATCCTGGAACATTTAACGGATTTGTGGATGAAGTTGGTATTTATGCTCGTACACTTACCGCAGGAGACGTGGGCTATTTATATGCGCAAGGGCTTAAAAAGCTGCAGATTGCCGGAGAATTATAGATAAAGACTATGAAAATCCTTATTTTTGCCACAACCGGATCCCGCGTTCATGAAATTCGCGAGGATCATCTGCAAAAACTTCGTGAAGTTAATTCGAATATCGAAGTTATCGCAATACCCGCAGGGGATGAGATACAGATATCTCAACATTTGCCGGAAGCCGAAGTGATAGGGGGTAATCCTCATGCTTTGCCTGTCTCTTTTGCGCAAGCGAAAAAGCTCAAATGGATTCAATTGCTTTCCGCGGGAGTGGATAAAGTATTAACTCCCGAAGTTAAACAATCAGATATTTTGCTTACGAATGTCTCCGGAGTTCACGTCATTCCAATCGCGGAGCATGTATTAGGTTTTTTGCTTTTGTATACGAGAAAATTCAAGGAAACGCTTGCGAATCAACGCGAGGGAATATGGCGCCGGCGAGACGATGTAACGGAATTGCGGGGGAAAACAGTTTGTATTGCGGGATTAGGGCGCATCGGAACGGAGATTGCTCGTGTTTTGGATTGCTTGGGAGTTCGGATGATTGGAGTGGATGTGCCGGGAAAGGAGAAGCCCTCATTTTTGGAAAGCATGTATACCACTCAAGAATGGAATAAAGCCCTGTCGCAAGCCGATTTTGTGGTATTGTCTCTTCCGTATACTTTAACCACGCATCATTTGTTTGGGAAAGAGAAGTTTGCTATGATGAAACCAAGCTCCGTGTTTGTCAATATCGGGAGAGGGGCGGTGGTGAACGAGCCAGAACTAATTGAAGCTCTTGAACATCATACCATTGCGGGAGCCGCATTGGATGTTACCGAGCAAGAGCCCCTTTCACCAGAAAGCCCTTTGTGGACTATGCCCAATGTGGTGATTACGCCTCATCAGTCCGGGCACTCTGAAAAAATGATGGATCGGGCGTTTGATATGTTTGCCGAAAATTTGCGCGCGTATCTGAACGGACAAAAAATGAACACGCTCGTGGACAAAGAACGGGGGTATTAACTAATCAATAATAATCAAACCTATGCAAAATGAACTTTCTCTCTTCATCAAGGAAGCATTGGAAAAAGGGCAGAGCAGGGAAGCAATCCAAAGCGCTTTGCAAAAAGCGGGCTGGCGTCAGGAGGAAATAGCCAACGGCTTATCTCTTTTTGCGGATATTCATTTTCCCGTTGCGGTGCCCCGGCCAAAGCCGTATCTTCAGGCGAGGGAAGCATTTTTGTATTTAATTTCTTTTATTGCGCTGTATGTGTCCGCGTTCAGTTTTGGGCTTTTGCTGTTTAATTTCGTGGACCATTGGTTTCCCGATCCCGTAAGTTTCCGGCAGGGGTTTTCCGCAGGCGCCATCCGCATGGGATTGGCTTCCATTATTGTCGCTTTCCCTCTCTATCTTTTTATGATGTGGTTGCTTGCGCGGGGAGCGGTAAAGGATCCCGAGCGACGCCGATCAAAGGTTGGCAAATGGCTTACATATCTGACGCTTGTGGTGGCAGCTGCCATTATCTTGGGCGATCTTATTGTGGTAGTGGCTGGATTGCTGGGCGGTGAACTTACCATACGATTTATCCTCAAGGCGCTGGTTGTTTTGGCGGTTACCGGAAGTATTTTCGGGTACTATTTGTGGAGCTTGCAAGCAGAAGAAAAAGAAAAGTAATCTTCGTATTATGACAAAATCAAAAATTTTCGCGCTCGGAATCAGCATTACATTTCTTGCGGCGATTATCTACGGCTTTATCCTGCTTGGCTCGCCGTCTACTCAACGCGCCATGAGACTTGATCAGCAAAGAGTAAGCAATTTGCAGAACATTTTGTATGCTGTGGATTCTTATTGGGACCGGAACGGCACATTGCCTCAATCGCTCAATGATCTGCAGGGTACCGGGTATTGGGTCGAATCCGTTACGGATCCCGCAACAAGTCAACCGTACGAATACCGCATCTTGTCTGAAAAGGAATATGAATTGTGCGCTGTGTTTCAATCGCGTTCAGAAGAGCAGCAATCTGAATACCCGCGCGCGTTCTCCGAGAGAATATGGGATCATCAAGAAGGAAGGCAATGTTTCCAAATTGAGGCCCAAAAGCTCACTCAAGTGAAAGGAATATAGTGTTCTGCTGGCGTATGAAAATCTCCAAACATATCCATTCGTGTCTTCTCGTGGAGGAGCAGGGCAAGGCGGTTCTTATTGATCCGGGGAGCTATACCCTGCAGGAAACCGCCTTGAATATCGAAGATCTCAAGCAATTAGACGCGGTTCTTATCACGCATGAGCATGCCGACCATGTATCTCTGGAACTTTTGCGGCGGATTATGGAAAAATTTCCTGATATTGCGATTTTAACGAATAAGCAGGTTGCCGCAAAACTTGCGCGAGAGCATATCGAAGTTTTCAAAAAAGAAGAACCGAGTTTCATTAAGAAACAGAATGCTCCGCATGAGAAAATTCTTGGCGCGATTCCTGAAAACACGCTTTTCCATGTATTTGGGAAACTCACGCATCCTGGTGATTCATTTCAGTTTGCAAAAACAAAAGAAATCCTTGCTTTGCCCATCCAAGCTCCGTGGGGGAGTATGGTTCAGGCGGTGGAAAAAGCGGTGGAAATAAAGCCCAAACTTGTGATTCCCATTCATGACTGGCATTTGCGGGATGAAGCGCGAAAACATTTTTATGATGCGGCGGAAAACTATTTGCGGACTCGCGGAATCGAATTTCGCGGGCTTGAAGTTGGGGAAACGTTGGAGTGTTGATTCGCGGTACTGATAAGGAAGTATAATTTGTACAAACTTTTTATTTATGAACATTCGCATCATTGTTCTGGGTATTCTCGCGTTGGTTGCGGCAGGCGGGGCTGCGTGGTATGTGTTTGTGGGAGAAAAAAATACCGAAGAAGTGCTTTCGCCGTCCATAAGCGTTTCCGGTTCTCCTTTCCCGATGGACACAGAAGAAGGGATTGCATGCACCGAAGAATATGCTCCAGTATGTGGCGAAGATGGGAAAACGTATCCCAATCGCTGTGTTGCGGAAAAACAGAATAGTATCGCGGTTTCGTACGAAGGAGAGTGCGATCCGCCGATTCCGAGTCTAAGTCAACAGCCGATTCCCATAACAACCGCGCTTCCGACTGTTGCGCCCAATCCAACGCCAAGTCCCACTCCGCAGGTTGTCGAGATGACGATTCAAGCGGATGATTACGGATTTTATCCGAGTTCCCAAATAACCGTCAAAAAGAATTCGAATGTGAGAATTGTGTTTCAAACCAGAGCAGAACGGGTGTATTACGGAGGGCTGGATTTTCGAAGCTTGAAATTCACAACCGGAACAGTCCTGCCCGGGGCCTCGGTTATGGTTGAATTTGTGGCGGACGAGCCGTTTCCATTTAGTTCATATTGGCCGGTTACCGATGTGTTAAAAGCGACCGGACAAATTATGGTGGAGTGAAAATGCATGATTGAACATCTCTTGAAAGAGCGAACATTGCGCGCCCGAAAAATCTTGAAAGTTCTCAAAGCATTATTTCCCGATGCAAAAATCGCTCTTCGCTATTCTAATCCATGGGAGCTGGTAGTCGCTGTTCGGCTATCCGCGCAGTGCACAGACAAAAAAGTCAATGAGGTTACGTTTCCATTATTCAAAAAATATCTAACGCTTGAAGATTATGCGAAAGCGAATTTGGCGCAGTTTGAGCAAGATATCAAACCAGCCGGTTTTTATCGGAGCAAGGCAAAGAGCATTCTGGATGCTGCGAAAATCATAAAAGAGAAATTCGGTGGGAATGTTCCGTCAACCATGGAAGAATTAACAAGTTTGCCTGGAATCGGGCGCAAAAGCGCAAACGTAATTCTGGGAAATGCGTTTGGAAAAACGCAAGAGGGGATTGCGGTAGACACGCACGTGATGCGGTTATCCCAAAAGCTTGGATTGACTGCCGAAAAAGATCCCGTAAGCATAGAGAAGGATTTGATGGAGATTTTACCGCGGAAGGATTGGTTTTTCTTCACCTATGGTAGTATTGAATATGGAAGGCAAATTTGTCCCAGACGAAAACACAAAGATTGTAGCGAACATCCATTGACAAAACTTTACCCGAAAGCTGCCGATTTGTGGCCATAGCATGTATGCATCGAGGGCTTGCGACATTTACATTGGATACGGGGCATTGTCCGCCATGGCTGTTTGACCGCATGGTGCGTTTGGGCAGGGAAATGACACGCGTTCTGGTGGAGGAATACGGGCCTGACGAATTCGTCAAACGCATTGCCGACCCCGTGTGGTTCCAATCATTCGGAACCGTTTTGGCATTTGATTGGAATGCTTCCGGGCTCACAACGATTTTGACGGCTGCTCTCAAAGAGGCAATGCGCGGCCAGGAAAGACAATTGGGAATTTTCATAGTCGGAGGAAAGGGCAAAACATCGCGCAAAACCCCAGACCAAATTTTTGAATGGGGTTCGCGTATGCAACTCGCAGAATCTTATGTGAACAATCTGCAATACAATTCGCGTATGGCCGCCAAAGTGGATAGCTCTCTTGTGCAAGATGGATATCAGCTGTATCATCATAGTTTTTTCTTTACCGTGAATGGATCATGGACTGTTGTTCAGCAGGGGATGAATAAAAACAATCAAACCGCGAGAAGATATCACTGGTTTTCAGAAAGCGCGAACGATCTTATCGAAGAACCTCACGAGGGAATCGCTTCTGAAAGTTTCGGGAAAAGAGTGTTGGACATGACTTCAGGTATGAGCGCGAAAAACCGAGAGATTTCCACAGAGCTTGTAAGCCAGAGTTATGATACACTGATGAAAGATATCCGGCTGTTGAGAAGATATGAAACTCCGGTTTCTCGCATGGTTTCTGTCGCGCGCGGGGGAGAACAGATTACCTTGTTGGAATTGGATAGAAAAGACTTCAAGCGCCATTCAGTGGAAGGAGAATGTTTCACAAAGAGCAAATATCTTGAACGCATCTTGCAGAAAGTTTGTTTTGAAAAACCCGCGAGTTATGCGAATTTGCTTGCAACCCCGGGAGTTGGTCCCAAAACTATTCGCGCTCTTTCTCTGGTGGCTGAAGTGATATATGGAGCAAGTCCTTCGTATGAGGATCCTGCAAGGTACAGCTTTGCACACGGGGGAAAAGACGCGGTGCCATATCCGGTAGATCGGAAGGTATACGATCAAACCATTGGAATGCTTACAAATGCGATCAAACGAACGCAGATAGCGCAAGGAGAAAAGAAAAAAGCAATGGAACGACTGAATGGCTCTAATATTTGAAAGCGAGAAGAACCATGAAATACATTTTGAATTCAAATCATACCTCTATTTTGCGGGCAGATCCTCCGGAAGATGTCATTGATCAATTGAAAGTATTTTGTAGCGAACATAATATTCACGCAGGGACTTTCTCTGTAATTGGAGCTGTGAAAGAGCTTCAGTTGGGATGGTATGACACAGATACCAAGAGATACACCAAAAAGGATTTTCGACAGAAACTTGAAGTTACCGGGATGTTGGGCAATATATCGGTTCGCGAGGATGATCCCAAGGAAATCATTGTTCACGCCCACGGAACATTTTCCGACGAAACAATGGGGGTATTTGGCGGACATGTATTTCGCGCGGTTGTTGGAGGAGCGTGTGAAATTGCGCTCACGCAACTTGAAGGAGTGGTTAGGAAGAAATATTTCGACTCTATCGGTTTGTATCTTATGGATCCGGAGAGAGAATCTGAATAATATGAAATTGATTTTACTCGCGTGTATATTCGCAATTGTATTGGGTTCGCTTTCCTTTGTATTTGTTCCTCCGCAGGACGGAGCAGGAAATTTAGCGCAGGCGAACGCTTCTTTTGCGGTCAAGCAAGCAGATTCATTGACGGTTTTACCGCAAGACGATGAGCGGTTGCTCCCGTCGGCTGTTTTTTTGGATAAAGAACTTTCCATGGAAGAACAGATTGGTCAAATGATGATGATCGGTTTTGAAGGGACTCACGTAACAAGCGAGCTTGAAGAACTTTTCGCGCGCGTAAAGCCGGGAGGCGTACTTTTGTTGGGCAGGAATCTGGTTGATGAAAACCAAACCAAACAATTAATCGAAGATTTGCAAGCGATATCTCTCAAATATATAGGAATCCCGCTTTGGGTGGCTATTGATCAGGAAGGGGGAGTGGTAACACGGCTTTGGTGGACACAGGAAACTACGCCGCAACGCCAGCTTGATTCTTTTGAAGAGACGTTGAAGGTTGGAAGAAGACGGGCAAAAGAATTAAAAGAACTGGGGATTAATATGAATCTAGCGCCGGTTTTAGACAGCGCCAATGAAGACGATTATTTGTTTTCGAGATCTTTCCAAAAGGATCCCGCGCAATCCGCGCGTTTAGCTAAAATTCTTATCGTGGCTCATCGCATGGAAGGAGTAGAAGCGGTTTTGAAGCATTTTCCGGGATACGACGGCATTTCGATCAATCCTGAAACTACGATTATTCCTCGGCAAACAGCGATGCCAGACACCGTTGTTTTCGCGGATGTTCTCGATGACACGAATTCAAATTTTGTGATGGTCGCTCATGTGATCTATGAAGATGTGGATCCCTTGTTTCCTTTTCCGCTTTCGCGGCAAGGCGGATTGATTTTGCGCGAGAGATTAGGCCCGAATGCTCTTGTGATTGGGGACGATTTATTAAGCCGCGCATTTGTCGCGCATTATACGCTTGGCCAAATCGCGCAGAATGTTTTAAATGGCCAAGTGGATATTTTGCTTGCTTCCGGGCATTCGCAGTCCTCGTATATTTCTTCATTTTATGAAAATCTTGTTGGGACGGCAAAAGAAGATTTGCATGTTCAGAGCCGTGTCAAGGAAGCATCAGGGAAAATCTTGGCCGCCAAAAAAGAGATGTTCGGTGCAGGCGGGGATTTGGGAGAATAAAAATCGCAGTGTAATAAAAAATTTTTCTATGAGAATAGCAATTTGCGGAAGTATGGCGTTTACGGAGGAAATGTTCCAAATTCAAAAGGAACTTGAGGTTATGGGGCATGAAGGTGTTGTTTCACATTTTGGGAATTCTTATAGAGATAAAACTCAAGAGGAAATTGAAAAACTCAAGTTGTATGACAAATACGAAAAGGAAGCGATCAAAGAATTCTGGGAGGAAATTAAGAAGAGCGATGCGATTGTAGTCCTCAATTACGATCGAAAGGGGATTAAGAACTATATAGGCGGCAATACATTTTTGGAGATAGGTTTTGCATACGTGCTCAATAAAAAGATATTTCTTTTCCATCCTATTCCCGATCTGGAGATATACAAGTCAGAGATTGAAGCAATGAGACCCGTTATTTTATACGGCGATCTTGGACGGATTTCAGAATATACTACTGATAAAAAATGACGTTGGCAAGAGCGTATTGCCCTTCATGGGAAATGGAAATCTCGTGTTTCCATTTCTTTGCTTCTTTCTTTGGTTTGGGAAATCGTTTGAGATACGGTTTGCCGCTTTCTTCATACGCAATGCAAATTTCCTGCCATTGGGCAGGACCAAGATGAAGCGCCTTAATGACTGCTTCCTTTACGGCAAAAATACAAGCAAGTCGCTGGGCTTTGGCGTATTCGAGTTCTTCCGGGCAAAAGATATGATCGCGATAATATGCTTTATGCGCGCGGAGATGTTTCTCGAATTTCGGAAGATGGATAAGGTCGGAACCTAAGCGAATGGTCATGGGAAATTGTAAATTCAAAAATGTTGTCGAGGCGCAGGGATAATCAGCGTAGTATAGTTTTATTATATCGTAGTTTGAGAGAGATAATAGGGTACGGGAATTCTGGTAGACGGCAACAAGATTCCTTTTGCGAAACTTTTGGTATACAATAAAACAATCAAAAGAAAATATCATGGGGATCCTCTTGCTATGGTGTGGAAAGAGGAAAGAACGTATGCACATGAACAAGGTGATTATGTTCCTCATCAGCTGTGATTTGATATTATCAGCTGGCTGGGGGTTTATTGCGCCGATTTTTGCTATTTATCTGGCAAATCAAATCGAAGGAGGAGATATCGCAGTGGCAGGATTTGCGTCTGGAATCTATTGGATCTCAAAATCCATTGTCCAGCCCTTTATCGCTCGGTATCTCGATCGGAATCACGGGGAGATTGACGACTTTTATTTTTTGGTTGCGGGATTATTCGTAACCGCGCTTATCCCATTGGGATACTTGTTTGCGACATTGCCATGGCATTTGTATATTCTGGAATGCTTGCATGGAATTGCGATGGCCGCGGTAATCCCGACATGGGCGGGAATATTCACGCGTCATATTGATAAACATCAGGAAGCGTTTGAATGGAGCGTGGATAGCACGGCGTTGGGATTCGGAGCTGGATCGGCTGGTATAGTGGGAGGAATGCTGGCTGAAACATTCGGATTTCAAGTAGTATTTATTTTGGTGAGCATGTTTTCGATGGTATCGGTGTTGGTTCTTTTTCCTGTGCGGCCGCTTATTATGCCGAAAGTCAAAAGCATGCGGCGGCCGCCTATGAAAAAACCGCCTTTTTCAGAAGAGCAGGGATCGTTTTAATGAAATATAACGTGAGCTTTTGGATGTTATTGCGCGCTATTGTGGTTTGAGAACGTTGGGAGCGCGACTGGCGCGAGCGCCAGGAATAGGAATTTTTCAGCAGAAAAATATCCGTGTTCCAAACCACAATAGCGCGCAATAACATCCAAAACATCAAGAAACAGTATGTCTCAATTTTATTCTGGCAAACGCAAGAGCAGATTATTCGATCCCAAATCAAAGGAGCCATTTTCTTTGAGCCGATCAAAAATCGAAGACTACATCAAGTGCGCCCGTTGTTTTTATATGGATCGCCGTTTGGGAGTGGGAATACCTCCAGGTTTCCCTTTCAACTTAAACTCTGCGGTAGATACCTTGCTGAAGAAAGAGTTTGATATTCATCGCAAAGCGCAATCCAAGCATCCTTTGATGGAACAATACGGAATTGATGCGATTCCTTTGGATCATGAAAAAATAGATGAATGGAGAAACGTCTTTAAGGGAATTCAGTTTTATCATGAGCTAAGCGGATTTCTGGTATGCGGGGGAGTGGATGACATTTGGCAGATGGCAGACGGTACCCTTGCGATTGTGGATTATAAATCTACGAGTAAGAATGGGGAAGTAAATCTGGACGCTGATTGGCAGGTTGCGTACAAGCGGCAAATGGAAATTTATCAATGGTTGTTGCGAAAAAATGACTTTGAGGTTTCCAAAACCGGATATTTCGTATATGTGAATGGGAAAACAGATGTGGCGGCATTTGATGGCAAATTGGAATTTGATGTGAAAGTGATTCCCTATACGGGAGATGATTCATGGGTTGAAAAGATATTGCTCGACGCTCGAGCGTGCTTAGAGTCAGACAAGATTCCTCGAGCAAGCGAACAATGCGATTACTGCACCTATCGCAAAGCGGTGCAAGACGTATTGTCCGCGTTTGGAGGTTTACGGAACGAGAAGTAATTGAATCCAAAAAATTATCCCCGCCGCGGGGCGGCGGGGATTTAGGTTTGTTACCCCCGTTCCTGTCGCTTTGTTTGAATTACTTTGCAATCATTGCGATTGGCTTGCGGCTAAACCGTTGTTGATGCAGTTGGATCATTTCCCCAAGGAGATAGATATATCCGTGGTATCCGCCGGCCCGTGGGGTCTTGGGGTGTGAAGAAAAATGTTTGCGCACATCAAATGACCTCTTGTATGTGCTGGTTTCGTAATTCACGGCTAGTAAACGCGAAATAGTTTGTCAGGAAAGAGCTTGAGCGTTATAGTAAAGCTATTCAAATATGGTACAAGCAAAAATATCCCAACAATTTCAGAAATCGTATGACATGCTTAATCCCGAGCAAAAAGAGGCCGTAGATACCATTGAGGGCCCCGTTATGGTTGTGGCAGGGCCGGGCACAGGGAAGACACAAACGCTTACGTTGCGTATCGCCAATATATTAAAAGAAACAGATGTTGAACCAGAACAGATATTGGCGGTAACATTCACGGAAGCCGCGGCTTTTGAAATGAGAAAACGGCTTGTTGTTCTCATGGGTTCTGTGGCGTATCGAGTCGCGATTTTTACATTTCATGGATTTTGCAACGACATTATTCTTCAGCACGCTGAAGAATTTCCGCACATTATCAATTCTTCAAATGCGACCCAAGCAGATCAAATCCGGATTATGCAGCATATTGCCGATCAGGGCAGTTTTGAGCATCTCAAGCCCCTTGGGGATCCGTATTATTACGTCAAACCGGCATTGCGCCAAATAAGTTCGCTCAAACGCGAGGGAATAGGTGTTGAAGAATTCCGCGCACTTATTGAACTTCAGATACGCGAATTTGCGAGCAACGAGGATATGCTCGGGAATGCGGGAGAGATCAAAGCGAAATTCAGAAGTTTTGCAAAGCATTTGGAGAAAAACAAGGAGCTTGCGGTAATGTATGAGTTGTATCAAAAGGAGTTGCGCGAATTGCGTCTATACGATTATGACGACATGATTTTGTATGTGGTAAAAAAACTTGCGCAGGACAAGAATTTTTTGTTTGATCTGCAGGAGCGGTATTTGTACATTCTTGCCGATGAACATCAGGACGTAAACAACTCGCAGAACAAAGTGTTAGAACTGTTGGGAAATTACGACCCGAATCCGAATATATGCATTGTGGGGGATGAAAAACAGGCAATTTTTCGTTTCCAAGGAGCGTCTCTGGAGAATTTTTTGTATTTCCAAAGAAAGTATCCGAATGCAACATTGATCCGGCTTGTCAGGAATTATCGTTCGACGCAATCCATTCTGGACGCGGCTTCCGATGTAATGAAAGAGCAAAGGTCATCGTTGCTTTCCCAGCACAAAGATCATGGGAAACCGCTTGAGATCATGGGTTTTATCAATGTGGAGGCGGAAATGTTCGGCATTGGAAAAAAGGTAAAGGAATTGATCGAGCAGGGAACAAAACCGGAACACATTGCCATACTATACCGAGACAACAAAGATGCGTTTCCTCTTATGCGTCAGTTTGGGAAAGCTGGTATTGCGTATGCCCTGGAATCCGGGCAAGACGCGCTTTCAGATGAATATCTCAAAAAAGCCCTGATCTTGTTGAAGGCGGTGTGGCATTTTGGAGAAGCCGAATATCTGCCGCAGGTATTGCATCTTGATTTTCTGGGATTGGATCCGCTCTCGGTCTATCAAGCGCTTTCGTTTGCCGCGAACGATCGCATTTCGCTGTACGAAGTTTTGAAAAAGGCGGACGCATATCATGCGCTCGACAAAGCATCAAGGGTGAAGCTGCGGAATATCTATGAACAATTGGCGCAATGGAACAGGGAGAGCAAGAATATATCGGCGGTCTCTATGTTCGAACGCATCCTGCGGGAATCGGGGTTGCTGGCGGCAGCGCTTGCGGAAGACAACTATGAAGAACGCATAGAAAAACTTCGGCGGCTTCTTGACGAAATCGCAAATTCCCGCAGATTTTTTCTGGCAGATTTTATGGAATACCTCCAAGTGGTGGAAGATCAGGGCTTGGAATTGGAGCACAAGACAGGCGCGCATCTTCGTTCGGGAGTGCGTTTGATGACTGCGCATCGCTCGAAAGGACGCGAATTTGATTATGTCTTTCTTGCAAATTGCACGGATAAACACTGGGGAAATCGCAGGAATGCGCAGCTATTCCATTTGCCAGGAATAATCGGTCAAACCAATGAGCATACCAATGAAGAAGAGCGCAAGCTTTTTTATGTCGCTCTGACGCGCGCGCGAAAGCATGTGTTTATCGCTTATGCTAAGCAGGGAGGAGACGGACGGGATCAACTTCGGTCTGCATTTGTGGAAGAGATTGATCCCGTGCTTACGCAAGACGGGAACGTGGAATATTTGGAGCAGGAATTGCGCGAGCATCCAGAGCTTGTCTTTGCGCCAGAGCAAAACATGAGACCAAAAGAAAAAGCGCAGGAGTTCCTTCGGGAATTATTCTTGGACCGGGGGCTTTCGGTAACCGCGCTGAACAATTATTTGGAATGTCCATGGAAGTATTTCTATGTCAGTTTATTGCGTATCCCCCAAGCTCAAAGCGCGAATCAGCTATTCGGAATCGCGGTTCATGGGGCGTTGGAACAATTTTTCAGAGCGTACAAAACAGATCAGCCGTCAAAAGAATACTTGCGGGATGCTTTTGAACAGCGTTTGCGAAAGGTTGGGTTGAGTGAGCGTGAGTATGAGGAATTCCTCAAGAAAGGGAATCGTGCGTTAGCTGGATATTACGAAGAGTACAATGGCAAATGGGTCCGAAATACAATAGGGGAGTTTGCCGTAAAAGATGTTGGACTGGAAATGGGAAACGGGAAAATGCTTGGGTTGAGCGGAAAATTCGACAAGGTGGAATTTCTGAACGAAGGCAATCAAATTAACGTTGTGGATTACAAAACAGGCCGACCAAAATCGCGGGCAGATATTGAGGGCAAGACAAAAACATCCAACGGGAATTATTACCGCCAGCTGGTGTTTTATCATCTGCTGCTCAATAGACATAAAGACGGACAGTATCGCATGGTGTCAGGCGAAATTGATTTTGTGGAACCAAACCAACGGGGAAAGTATAAAAAAGAGAAATTTGTGATTGAGAAGGAAGAAGTGGGGGAGTTAGAACGTTTGATTATTCGCACAGCACATGAGATTATTGCATTTGACTTCTGGGAGAAACAGTGTGATGATAATGATTGCCAGTGGTGCGCTTTAAGAACTTCGATTACCAAAAGCAATAGCCATAACATGATGGAGGAGGTATGACCGAGGGGAACACTGCATATCCAACGGACGAAGAAAGTTTGAGAGAGGACACGGATGTCCAGTTCTTTATTGGTTCTGGCAAAGGAGGGCAAAACCGCAACAAAGTGGAAACTGCGGTGCGGCTTTTCCATCGCCCAAGCAAAATTATGGTGGTGGCTCAACGCCAACGCTCGCAAGCCCAGAATTTGCAAGATGCTTTTGCCCGTCTGAAGGAAAAACTGGAAGAGTTGAATACGCCTGCGTTGGAACGGATTCCGACGAAAGTGCCAAGATCGTCAAAAAAGAAACGCTTGCAGACAAAAAGAGTTCGATCAGGTATCAAACAGGATCGTCGCAGACCAAAAATTGACGAGGAATAATGAGAGGAGGAAAGGCCGTTCCGCTTAGCGGAACGGCTCTTTTCGCCTACCTCTTGACAAAATCAACACTATCGCCTATAATGGCGCCAATCTGGCAAAAGCTGGGTAAAAATTTTAGGTCGGGGAGGCCTAATGAAGTACGCCGAAAGATTAACCTACTGGTTGTGCGATGGGACGGAGGGCGCCCCCGGTTCAAACGTGCTGGCAATTGAGCGGGACCGCATCCGTAAGGCCGAGGAGGCCAAAAGAATTTACAATCAAATGAGAAGTTCTAGTAACAGGCGCACCCAAAAGTAGCTTTCCTGGTGAACGCTACTTGAGAGGCAGGTATTGAATCCTGCCTCTTTTGTTTGGTTTCAAAGAATTTCATTGACAAAGTATAAAAAATAATTTAAGATAAGATCGCGCGAAGGAAAACCGGAATGCCGCGTATTTTTCAACGGAGGGCATTATGCCGCAAGTATTAGGACGAGAGGTCGAGACCAATCCAGAAATTCTTTCAAGAGCCACTATCCTCCTTTTGCTGGAGGAAGGAGAAAAATTTCCACGGACATTGGAAGTCCGTCCATTTTTTCAAAAAGTTTGGAGCAACGTTTTGAATAACGATGTTCTGTTAACAGAACTCGTTACACTGATCTGGAAAAATTTTTCCAAGTTCCCAACATTCCGAACCTTTTTGGAATTGCGCCATTTGGAAGCGAAATCCATAAAGGATACTATGGATTCCATGAATTTCAAAGGGAGTACAGAAAGTTTTTTGAGGCGAGTTGCCCTGGAGAAGAGTAGGGCGTATTCAGATCTCTGCATTCTGGAAGAGGACTGTAGGATTACCCTTCGAAGTTTCTGCGTCCCTTTGCCTGCCGAATTGGACGTCCTACATGGGCATCTCGAGGAAAGGCCAGCTGATCTCGCCCGACAGATGGAGGAAGCCAGGGCAAGAGTTCAAAGGATTGAGGAAGAATTGGCAACTGTTGCCAACGATCTTCCTGGACAGAAAGAAACTCTTGAGAGAAAAAAGGCAGATGTTGAAAAATTTCTCCGGGATGAAGGATTCAATGTAAGCAAAACTCAAGGCGCAATTCGCGGCCAGCAAGCTCAAGCTGTGCAGAGGGTACAGCAAAGGACTTTCCCGCATCTGAATTATCATAACTTTGAAAGAGGTTCCTCGCTGTTAAAGTTCCATGAAGGTATAGGCGCTTATGCGCCTTCTCATGGGATGAACCAGGAAGAACTCCTGGAGGCGATCAACCGATTTCAAGGTGTAAAGGGGAAAATGCCTGCTCGGCTAAGCAATGCATTGGCTCGGGCGGGTATTATGACCCTGCAGGACCTACAATGGGTTCTGGAAGAGGAGATAAGGATTACCCTTCGAAGTTTCTGCGTCCCTTTGCCTGCCGAATTGGACGTCCTACATGGGCATCTCGAGGAAAGGCCAGCTGATCTCGCCCGACAGATGGAGGAAGCCAGGGCAAGAGTTCAAAGGATTGAGGAAGAATTGGCAACTGTTGCCAACGATCTTCCTGGACAGAAAGAAACTCTTGAGAGAAAAAAGGCAGATGTTGAAAAATTTCTCCGGGATGAAGGATTCAATGTAAGCAAAACTCAAGGCGCAATTCGCGGCCAGCAAGCTCAAGCTGTGCAGAGGGTACAGCAAAGGACTTTCCCGCATCTGAATTATCATAACTTTGAAAGAGGTTCCTCGCTGTTAAAGTTCCATGAAGGTATAGGCGCTTATGCGCCTTCTCATGGGATGAACCAGGAAGAACTCCTGGAGGCGATCAACCGATTTCAAGGTGTAAAGGGGAAAATGCCTGCTCGGCTAAGCAATGCATTGGCTCGGGCGGGTATTATGACCCTGCAGGACCTACAATGGGTTCTGGAAGAGGAGATAAAAATCGAGAGGATAGGAGGTACAGGAATCAAAGAATGCTGGACACTGGTTCGCCAGCCCCAGTAGCTCGCCAGTTTATACGAAGAGGCAGGGAATCCCCCCTGCCTCCTTTATTTTTGCTAGAGTAGGAAGCAGGGCTTGACTTTTTCTTGTATATATGGTATTATGTTTCCAACCTGAAAAGCAGGATTTTCAAAAGAAAGGGGGGTTTTATGCATTCAACTTGGGTAAGAGGGGAGGATGGGGATGACCATTTGGTGGAGTGCATTGTAATGCACTCCACCAAGGGTTCAAAGGCCTGGGTGGATGTGCCCCGCCCCCGCTCTGGAGACTGGGTCGAAGCGACCCAGCAGGAGTACGAGGAGGAGGTTCGGGAGGCCCTTGGGCCTGTCCACGAGACACCCCTCCCGTCCCAAGCGGCGGTGGATGTGGTCCCGCCGGAGGTAAGGCGGGAGGAACGGGGGGTTGTTCCCCCTAGTCCCGTCCCCGCTACCCCCAAAGATTCTTTCCGCCAAACGATGGCGGAAAAGGTCGAAAGCTTCCGCCACTGGCTGTGGCGGAGCCGCCGGCCGCTCGCCTGGCTTTGCTGGGCGGCCGCAGTGGCCGCCACCTTCTTCCTTTTTGCCACGTTGTGGCAAAACGCGCTGGAAACGGCGCGGGAGGAGGGGCGGGCGGATGCCCGTCAGGAGCTTCGACTCTTGATGGAGCAGAGCCCCGATATGTTTCGGGGTCCGGCCGGTCCTGCGGGGCCGATGGGTCCCCAAGGACCCCGTGGCCCGCAAGGAGTTCAGGGCTCCGAAGGGGCTCAAGGTGTCAAAGGGCTGATCGGCCCCATGGGCTTTACCGGGCCGATGGGAACACAAGGTCCGATGGGGCCGGCTGGGGAAGTCGTCGCTGTTCCAGCAACGGCGACACCCGCTCCTACCGCATCCCCTGCGCCTTGCACGATCAGCAAGATCCCACTCGATATACAGAGTGGGAAACCGGGGTGGACCATTTCTTGCGAGGGGGAGAAAGAAGAGGTCATTGACCTCTTTGGGGACTTCCCTTCGAGGGAGTTAATGCGCCGCGTACAAGTGGCGCAAGCAGTGCCCGACCGCTAAAAAAATCGGGACGCACTAAAAAGGGCAGACTCACAATCTGCCCTTTTTCCATTTTTTAAATCTGGATTTTTTGAGAAAATATGCAATAATGATGAGGATTTAGTGTAAGTATGTATGCAAAGAATTGATGACGTAGCTTGAGTTTGTGCTATATGCCTTGGAGAACGTTGGGAGCGCGACTGGCGCGAGCACCAGGAATTTTTCAGCAGAAAAATATCCGTGTTCTCCAAGGCATATAGCACAAACTCAAGCATATAATCTATATGAACAAACAATTTACCGTTATCGGGTTTGGGGGATCATTAATGATTCCAAAATTTCAGGAAGAAGACGGAATCAATTTGGCATATTTGAAAGCATTTCGCGCGTTTTTGAAAAGCCAAATGAAAGCAGGGCGAAAATTTATCGTGGTGGTTGGAGGTGGAAAAACCTGCAGAGTATATCAAAAGGAAGCTGGCAAACTTACCAAACCTTCCGATCGGATGTTAGACTGGATCGGCATTCGAGCGACTCATCTCAATGCGAGTCTTATTCAGACGATTTTTGAAAAGGAAGCGTACCCTGAACTGATTGATCGCAAACCGACTGTCGAAGAGTTAAAAAAAATGTTTCGTGAAAACATAAGTTTGTACGTTGCTGGCGGTTGGACACCAGGATGGTCAACTGATTTTATTTCGATGAACTTGGCATCCATGTTTGGAGCAAAGGAAGTGATAGACGCGGGGGATATTCGGTATGTGTATGACAAAGATCCCAAAAAATTTACAGACGCAAAACCCATTAAACGTATTTCCTGGAAAGATTACCGAAAACTGATTCCCGCAGACTGGACTCCAGGGCTAGCGGCTCCAATTGATCCCGTTGCTTCAAAGTTCGCTGAAAAAGCAGGTATTACCGCAAAAATTCTTCGCGGGGATGATTTACAGAATATGAAAAAGGCGGTGGAAGGAAAGATATTTGAAGGGACAATCATTATGTAAACAGACTTTTGTGATACTTTGTTAAAAATACGGATATCCGCTTGCTGGTAATGGTATCCAGCGAGTACGCTGGACGATGAGTTTGCAACCAATCCCAGTATTCTTGGGCAAACTCTATCGCCCGTCGAACTCGCAATGGTTTTCAAAAGAGTATCGCAAAAGCTCAATATCTTTATTTGAAGAGCGTTTGGATAGATTGACACGCTAGATTAAGGTCGTATAATGGATGTATATGAATCAAGATTTCTCTGAACTTATCGTATATTTGGACGAAAAATTTACTCATATCAATGAGCGTCTTGATTTGGTTGATAAAAAGTTCAATGATTTGCAAACGACCGTAGATGCATATGCAAAAAGAGCAGATACCTATTTTCAGGAAATGGTAATGTTGAGTCATAAGGTAGATCGTCATGAAAAATGGCTTCAACAAGTTGCTGAAAAACTTGGAATTAAATTGGATTATTAGGATTTAGCGAGAATTTTGAAGTATGTAAAGCTCTAATTATAGCTCTCTGGTAGAGAGTTTCTTTTTCTGTTACAGTAAAACTGATTTTAAGGTTTGTTTTGGTTTTCGATATTGAAATTTTCTCATCGCTATGAATAATTATCTTATTGAAGGATTATCTGGAACAGGGAAGAGTTCGGTATGCAAAGAGTTGCAAAAAATGGGATATCGAGCAATTGATGCTGACCAAAGTTTTTCCTATTTTAAAGATCCAAAAACTGAATTACCGACCCAGAAAATAAATCAATTTTATTTGACATGGGATACAAAAAAAGTGGAGGAAGCATTAGCTCATACGACAGAACCAACATTTGTATGTGGCGGTTTGGTGGATATGGAAAAATTCATGCCATATTTCAAGCAGATATTTATTCTTCGTGTGGATAATGAAACCTTGCGAAAAAGATTGCTTACTCGAAAAAATAATGATTTTGGCAAATATCCGGAAGACTTGCAAAGACAATTGGAATGGAATAAAGGAGTAGAGGAATACGCGAAACAAAAAGGGGCGACTCTTATTGATGCCACAAAACCTTTGTCGCAGGTGGCTCAAGAAATTTTAAAATATGTTGAAGTTTTAAGTGTCATGTCGCTCCTCCTGAAGATAAGGGATGTTTCTCTGGATAAACATTAAAAAATACATTGCATCAATTGGCTATCCCAGGAGGAATAGCCAATTTTTTATAAGTGAAAAGAATTATTCTTTGAGCATTTGCTCTTTGGGCGTTTCTTTGGCAGAATACAATTTATGAGTTTATCTGTCGGAATTGTTGGTTTACCAAATGTGGGCAAGTCAACGTTGTTTCACGCGCTCACGCAAAAGCAGGTGGACATTGCCAATTATCCTTTTTGCACGATTGACCCAAATGTGGGAGTTGTGAAAGTTCCAGACGACAGGTTGCAGAAACTTGCCGATTTTTCGCGTTCTCAAAAAGTGATTGGAGCGATTGTGGAATTCGTGGATATTGCGGGATTGGTGAGGGGAGCGAATAAAGGAGAAGGTTTGGGGAATCAATTTCTCTCGCATATCCGCCAAGTGGACGCGATTGTGCAGGTGGTGCGATGTTTTGAGAATGAGGATATTACTCATGTGGAAGAAAGCGTGGATCCTATCCGCGATATGGAAACGATTCACACGGAATTGATTTTGAAAGATTTGGAGACCGTGGAGAAACGCATTGCGAATTTAGACAAAGAAGTCAGGGGAAATCGCAAAGGGGCAAAAGAAGAACAGGATGCGTTGCAGAAATTGCATTCCGCCCTGAATGAGGGGAATATGGCCAGAGCGTTTGTGGTGAATGCTCCAGAATCGGAAGAATATATCAAGCCGCTTTTTTTGTTGTCTTTCAAGCCGGTTATCTATTTATTTAATGCGGATTCGGAAGCTCAAGCCACGGCGGCCATAGGAAAGGCGAAAGAATTAGGGGCTCCTTTTGTGGTGATGAATATCAAGGAAGAAGACGAGATGGCAGGATTGTCCTCTGCGGAAATAGAAGAACTGGGATTGTCCAGAAGCAAATTACCCGAATTGATTCAGAAAGCGTATGATGCGTTAATGCTGATTACGTTTTTTACAACGGGAGAGGATGAAACGCGCGCATGGACTATCGAGAGGAATTCTACGGCACCACGGGCGGGAGCCGCCATCCACAGCGATTTTGAAACCAAATTTATCAAGGCATCTGTCATTCACGCAGATAAACTTCTGGAAGCTGGCAGTTACGCAGCCGCAGTCAGCAAGGGTTTGGTGCGCACCGAAGGAAAAGAATATCTTGTGCAGGATGGAGAGGTCGTGGAGTTTAAGCATAGTTAACAAATAATTTTTTGAATTATGAAACCAGTGCATATAATGCTTTGAGAACACGGATATTTTTCTGCTGAAAAATTCCTGGTGCTCGCGCCAGTCGCGCTCCCAACGTTCTCAAAGCATTATATGCACTGGTTTCATAATTCAAAAAATCTATGCGTATACATATTGCGCTGGCCGTAGCTCTCTTTGTTGTTTTTGGGATTGGGGTCTTTGACTCGGGAGGTTTTATGAAATCTTTCCGCAAAGTTTCTGTGCGAGAGTCTGTTTCTTCTGTACCTTCAAGCACTCCTTCGCGCGGAGAACAAGCGAAGGTCGTCTTAACAATCGGATCTGAAACTCTTTATGGAGAGCTTGCAGATACTGTAGCAAAACGAACTCAAGGACTTTCAGGGAAAGAGAATCTTCCGGAAAATGAAGGCATGTTGTTTATCTTTGACGCGCCGAATTTCGTTTCTTTCTGGATGAAGGATATGAATTTTCCTATTGATATTGTCTGGATTAACGAGGAAAAACAAATTATTGGCTGGGAAGAGAATGTTGATCCGAACACTTATCCTGCAACATTTTCTCCAAAGGAAGAAATTGTATACGTGCTTGAGGTGAATGCGGGATGGATTCAGCGACACGACATTCAGATTGGACAGGCGATTGCTTTTTGATATACTCCAGATAGCTATCCTGCCTTGAGGTGAAGAACATGAGTCAGCCAGGGGAATGGGGATGTGCGGTTGGAATGGTTATCTTTCGCGATGAATTGTGTCGAGAAGTTCTCCTTGGAGTAAAAGATCGGAAGAGTTCAAAAAGCCGAGCAGGGCAGGAAGGGTTTCTGGCCGAAACCGTGATGTCAGAAATCAACGAGGAAATCTTTGAGGCGATAGCGCGGGGCGCATGGGAAGAAGGGCATTTGAAAGTAAAATGGCAACGGTATCTTGGAGTGAATGTAACCGCCCGAGGGACCCACGTATACTGGTATGAATGCTACGCGCTCAATCCAGATGAAGCGGCTCATGGGAGTGATATTGAATCTCTCCGTTGGGCGTCTATTTCTGAAGTCGTCGAACGCTTTAATGAAGAAGCGTTTCGTTCCCTTCCCTACGGCGTGAAGGCGATGTTGGAATCTTACGTATCGCGAGCGGCCTCGTAGAGGCCGCCAAGATTTATTGCGGCCTTCCTTGAAGTGAAGGCCGTACATTTTTGAAGTGTCAGGAGTTTACAATTTTGATAGAGCAGACTGTATTATTATGGCATTTTTTAAGATTCTCAAAAAAAGCAAAAAATCGAAAGCTCGTTTGGGAGTAATCAGCGCCAAACACGGCATTATCAAAACGCCTGCATTTGTGCCGGTCGCAACCAAGGGTACGCTGAAAGGCGTATTGCCCAGAGACGTGAAAACTACGGGCACGCAAGTCGCTTTTGTGAATACGTTCCATCTGGTATCGCATCCCGGCTCTGAAGTTGTGCAAAAATTCGGAGGCATTCACAACTATACAAAACTTGACCTTCCGCTTATGAGCGACTCGGCGGGGTTTCAGGTCTTTTCGTTGGGAGCAGGAAAACATACACGACAGGAATCTCAAGGAAAACTTCGGTATGCGAAAAGCCATGAAGGAGAAGATGTGCCGGTGGAGCGTATCACTGAAGAAGGAGTATGGTTTCGTTCGCCGCGCGATGGGAAAAAGCTGCTTTTTACGCCGGAAACTTCCGTCCGCCATCAAAAAAACATCGGAGCCGATTTGATCATGGCATTCGATGAATGTATTTATTACGGAGCGGGGCACGAGTACACCAAAAGTGCCACCAATAGAACGCACCGATGGCTGGAGCGTTGTATCAAAACGTTTCAAAAGGATCCCCAAAAGCCGGGATACCGGCAGTATTTATATGGGATTATCCAAGGAGGAGTATTTAAAGATTTAAGAATAGATTCGGCAAAGTTTATTGCGGCTCAACCAGTTGATGGCATTGCGATTGGAGGAGTATCCGTAGGAGAGACCAAGCGCGAGCTGCGCGAACAGGTGGAATGGGTAACTGACTATTTGCCGGAAGGAAAACCCGTGCATTTGCTTGGAGTAGGGCATGTGGATGATATTTTTGACTTAATTCGATACGGAATTGATACCTTTGATTGCGTGGAACCTACTCGCATTGCCCGCAATGGAGCGGTGTATCAGTGGAAAAATGGAAAAAAATTTACAGCCAGCGCGATTTCTAAAATTGATTTGGGAAAATCGAAATATATCGCAGATAAAAATCCGATTCAAAAGGGATGCAAATGCTATACATGTCAGAATTTCTCGCTTTCATTTTTGAATCATCTTTTTAAGGAAAGAGAATTAGTCGGGTATTCCTTGGCTACTATTCATAATGTGCGGTTTTTCTCGGATTTGTTTGAAGAAGTGCGCAAGGCAATCAGAGGAGGAAAAATCTAGATATATTCTTGATTGAATTGAGATCTTGTTTATGGAGGTATGTTTGTATTTCATTTGAAATGCCTTATAATTTAGGAAATATCCGTTCTGGTGAATGGATATTCAAAATGGCACATTCTATATCGAATTCAAATGAATGGAGGATGTGATGGCAAAACCGCTAATTTTTGTTTCCTCACCGTGTCTGCCTGCGGCTCGAGCGGTCCCAACAATTCAACGATTGGGTTATCGAGCGGCAGTGGTTGTTCCTTTTAAGCCGGATCCCTCCAAAAATTTTAGAGGGGAGGGAGAGTCTGTTTGGGCTCAACATGCGGATTCCATTTTCACGCTGGAGCGTCCTGCCGATATCGGTGCGATTGAGGAAGTAATGAGGATTGCTGTTCAAGGGAAAGCTGAAATATTTCATGCCATGTGGGGCCCAAATTCCGAAGAACCGACGCTTGTGGAAGCTTGTGCCAGCGCAGGTATACTGTTTTGCGGGTCTGCGGCAGCTGTTATGCAAGTCGCTGGACATAAGCCTGCAACGCGCAATATGGCGCTCCAAGCAGGCGTGCCGATTCTTCAAGGAACCGAAAGTATTACCAATTTTAATCCTTCTGCGGAATTTCTTGAAAGACTTGGTTTTCCTGGACGCCCGCTCATGGTCAAAGGTACAAATACGGGTGGCGGACGGATGATCTATCCTGTGAGAACAATGGAAGAATTGGAAAAATACATGCGCCAATGCAGGGACGCTCTGGAAATGGGCGATGCTTCGGCAAGCAGTGTATTCCTTGAACAGATGGCAGAGAATCCCCAGCATATCGAAGCGCAAGGAGCGATGGATAGAAATGGGGATATCGCTATCCTGGGGTTGCGTGTTTGCTCCATACAAGAGATGAGGGCAAAACGCATTGAAGAAGTTCCGCGCGCGACTCAAATTGTCGTAGAGAAGCGGAAGGAAATCGAAGGATATGCGGAGCGTATCCTTCACTATCTGGCGAAGAACGTGGGTTTCGGATGCGTTCTGACGATGGAATTTCTCGTGGATTGCCATGGGAATGTCTATTTTCTGGAGATTAATCCCCGGGTACAGGTAGAGCATCGGGTAACCGAGTTTGAGTATGACGGGCTTGATATGATCGAGCTTTCCATACTTCTGTCTCTGGGATATCCTCTCAAAGAAATCCTTCCGTCTCGACGACAGAATAGACATGTGATTGAAGCTCGTGTCTATGTCTGGTTTAAGGATGAGTTCGTGGATGTTCCGTATGTCAACTTTCCATTTACTCCTGGAGTTCATGTGGATTGCATGTTGCCTGGTTATGTTGTTTCATTCCTGACACCGCATATCGCGAATATCGTGGTGCAGGGTGAATCGCCAGAAGACGCAATCTGCAGAATGCAAGACTATTTGGATGAGGTGGCAATTGGCGGAACGACCAAAGAAGGTCTGCCTATCGAGACGAATCTTTGGAAACTGAAAGCATGGATGGGCGATCCGGATTTTCGAAGCGGAGGGTATACCACGAAATTCGTGGAGAAATTCTCGTCTGCCGATCTGCAACATGCTGAATCCAGACTTCGAGGTGAACTGTTTACCAGACGGTGGGCACAAGGAAGAGTTGATCCCGCGGTAAGCGAAGTGCGATACCCCGATGCCGTATTGGAGTTGTAACTGCTACAAATAAAGGCCCTGCCACTGAAACTGGCAGGGCTGATTTTTATTAAAATTTACCGCATATGCAAAACTGCTAAGGCACGTATAATTATTTTGGTGTTTTGGTTGGAGTTGGCGAGAAGAATTCTCTTAACTCTTCCACATCGGGAATTTTTTCTTGAATTCCTCCTGTTGGAGGTGTAATGTGTAAAACATTGAGGATTTCTTTTCCCGCGAATACCACTACGAGAACAATTAAAATAAAAACAGGGATAATAAGGTTCATATATCCATAGTATAGTATATTTATGAAGGTAACCGCAATCAAAACAAAAAAGGTAATTCCAAGGGAAGATACAAACCTCAAGGAAATTGTAGACGCGTTTTTGCCAAAATTGGCTGAACGATCAATAGTGGCGATAACCTCTAAAATTGTTGCTATTTGCGAGGGTGCGATTGTGAAAGTCGGGGAGGTCGAAAAAAACAAGCTTATTGAACAAGAGGCGGAGTATTTTTTACCTCCAGATCCCGGATACAGCTTTTACCTTACCATTAAATATAATCTACTGATCCCGTCATCTGGAATAGATGAATCTAATGGAAACGGATACTACATTTTATGGCCGCGCGATCCCCAGAAAACAGCAAATGAAGTGCGTGCTCATTTGTGCGCGAAGCATAAGCTGAAGAATATAGGCGTGATTATTACCGATAGCAAAACAACTCCTTTGCGATGGGGCGTAGAAGGAGCAACCATTGCTCACAGCGGGTTTGCTCCTTTGAAGAACTATATTGGAACCCCGGATATTTTCGGCAGAGAATTGCATTATACCAAAACGAACGTGATGGATTCTTTGGGAAACGCGGCGGTATTGGTAATCGGAGAAGGGGCGGAACAAACTCCGTTAGCTGTTATTGAAGACGCGCCATTCGTGGAGTTTCAAGATCGAAATCCTCTGGAAGACGAAGTAAAGCAAGTGAAGATTACTATGATGGAGGATGACTTGTATCGAACGCTTTTGACCTGTGTGAAATGGCAAAAAGGCGGAAGCGGAAGCGCGAGAAAGTAATACCATGGCTATTCAAGCGAAAAAAATTGTGATGGTTTTTGGTGTGTTTGATGGTATTCATGACGGGCATCGAAACTTGTTTGAACAGGCGCGAAAGTATGGAGATGAGCTTGTCGCAGTTGTATGCCGGGACGAAATGACAACGCAACTCAAAGGCAAGTTGCCCAAGTTTTCAGAATCCGAACGCGTCGCAACGCTTAAAAAGGATGCTCTTATCGCGAACGCGGTTTTGGGAGATGAATATCTTTCTTCGTATAACATTTTGTTTCAACTGAAACCCAATGCGATTTGTCTTGGATACGATCAGCAGACGCTTGCCGATGATATTGTTCCATGGCTAAAACAGCAAAAGCTCGATATTCAAGTTATTCGTCTGAAACCTTATCAGCCGGAAATGCTCCATTCTTCGCTTTTGAATCAAGGTTGGTTTGGTTTTTAGGGAGATTTTGCCAATGAAGAGGGAAGAGGCATGATTGCCGATTTTGTCCGCGGTTATGTAGCGAAACTCGAAGAGCAAAAGCAATAATGGAGCATCCAGCAATTGAAGCAAGTAAATTTCAAGACATTTACTTTTTTGATTTTGTGCCGTATGATTGGGTTTTGAAGTATACGAATTGATTATGGTTCACATTAGTCTTCAACCTGAAATTCTCGGACATATCCTTGGCTTTCCGATTACCAACAGTTTCATTCTTTCCCTCTTAACCGCGATTATTTTAATTGGGGTAGGTGTTTTTGTGGCAAAATCCCTGCGGTTTATTCCGAACCGGCTTCAAAATATCGTAGAGTTGATTATCGAGGGGTTGCTTGGGTTTATGACGCAGGTATTGGGAGACGCAAAACTTGCCCGCAAGTTTTTTCCTTTAATCGCGACAATCTTTTTATTTATTCTCGTGAATAATTGGATCGGCGTTTTACCGGGTACGGGATCCATTGGATTTTATGAAAATGAAAATGCGCATGTTCTTGAAAGTCCAGAGGGAACGGATGCTCATGAGGAAATTGAGCCGCAACCGTTGGAAGAAAAGGAAGAAAGTCATGGTCAATTTGTGCCGTTCTTTCGCGCGGCGAACAGCGATTTGAATACTACGCTTGCGCTCGCATTCGTTGCGATGGGTGCCATTCAAATGTATGGAATCGCAAAACTGGGATTTTTCGCGCATATCGGGAAATTCATAATTCTTACCAAGGGGCCGATTTATTTTTTTGTGGGACTTTTGGAGTTGATAGGGGAGTTCGCAAAGATTTTTTCCTTCTCATTTCGTCTTTTTGGAAATATCTTTGCGGGGGAAGTGTTGTTGGTGATTATTATGACGTTGGTACCCGTTATTATTCCCATACCTTTTCTTTTTCTTGAATTTTTTGTAGGATTCATTCAGGCATTGGTATTTTCTATGTTGACGTTGATATTTTTGAAAGTAGCGACAACGGAAGTTGAACATTAGAAATCAAAAAAGGTCAGAGATTAATTATTTTTTTATTTTTTTATGGAAACAGAAGCAATCAAACAGTTGGCTCCCGCAATCGCGATCGGACTTGGGTCATTGGGTCCGGGGCTAGCAATCGGCTTGTTGGCGGGAAAAGCGTTGGAAGCAATCGGACGGAATCCGGAAGCCGCTCCAAAGATTCAGACCGCGATGATTTTGGCGATCGCATTCGCGGAAGCTATCGCGATTTACGCTCTTGTGGTGGCATTGAGTATTAAGTTTGTATAGTCGCTTGTTGTGCCCGCGCATCTGCGGTTACATTGAGTTTACGGCGGAATGCAGGAATTATTCCAAAATTTAGGTATTAACGGCAAGCTTCTGTTCGCGCAGATCGTGAATTTTCTGCTTATTTTATTTTTGCTCAAGAAATTTGTCTTTGGCAAGCTGATTTCGCATTTGGAAGCGCGAAGAAAACGGATCGAAAAGGGATTGGAGTTGAGAGATAGTGCCGAGCGCGAAATGCAGAGAATAGAGGATGCCCGGCATCGTGAATTGCAATCGGCACGCATTCAAGCTGAAGGTGTGGTGGCGCAGGCGCGCACCGATGCCGAAGAAAAGCGCAAAAAAGCGCTTGAATTGGTGCGTCAGGAAGCGGAGCGTCTTCTTGCGCAGGCGAGAGGAGAAGCGGAAAAGCAAAAAAGCGATGCGACGAGAGCCGCGGCAGAAGACATAAGAAAAATTTCGCTTTTGCTTGCAGAACGCGTGCTTGCGCGATCTCTCACGAAAGATGACGAACAAACTGCGTTAAAAGAGGTGCAAACCTATTTTGAAAAAGAATATCAGCTCCAGCATTAATCTATGGCAAAAGCAAAAGCGAAAATTTACGCCCGAGTGCTCGTGGATTCCTTAAAAGAAGCCAAGCAACATAAGCAGACGGAAATTATGAGGGCATTCAAGACTCTGTTGCAAAAAAGAGGAGATGTTCGCCAGTTATCTGCGATTCTGCGGGAAGCCGAGAAATTGTGGCAGGATACGGAAGGTAAGCTGGCGAAACTCGTAAGCGCCGAGGCGCTTACTTCTGGGGATAAAGAGAGTATTGAAAAATGTTTGAACAAAGTAGGATATCGCATGGAGGAAGAAATTGATCCTAAACTCATCGGCGGAATGGCGCTTATTCTGGAGAATAGTTTTGTGATTGATAACACCGTGCGGGGGAAGCTCCAGCGAATCGCAAAACTTCTATAGAAAAGTATATTGTTTATTACTGGTTGCAGGTTAAGGATTTCGATCCGCAATCTGCAATAAGTAATCAGCAATTTCAATTATGGCAAAGGATTCATTGTACGATATTTTGAAAAAAGAACTTGAAGGAGTTCATGCTGGGCCAACTGGCGAAGAAATCGGAAAAGTAATGAGTATTGGAGACGGCGTGGCGCAGATCGAGGGCTTACCCAATGCCGTGTATTCTGAAATGATAGAAGTGCAGACTCAAAGCGGCGTTTCCGTTCCTGCGATGGTGTTAAACCTGGAAGAATTTCTGGTTGGCGCCGTGATATTGGGAGATGCCACGCAGATGAAAGAAGGAGATACCGTAAAACGCACGGGAAAAGTATTGTCCGTGCCGGTAGGGGAGCAATTGCTTGGGCGCGTGGTGAATCCACTGGGCGTTCCTTTAGATGGAAAAGGAACGTTGGGAACTACGCAGACTTTGCCCATTGAGCGTCCTGCTCCTGCGGTTATGGACAGACAACCGGTGAATACGCCGTTGGCAACAGGAATTAAAGCGATTGATGCTGCTATTCCCATTGGCCGCGGTCAGCGCGAGCTTATCATCGGCGACCGCCAAATTGGAAAAACCGCATTAGCTCAAGATACAATTTTAAACCAGCTCAATGAACCAGAAGCAACGCGTCCGATTTGTATCTATGTTGCAATTGGCCAGAAGACATCAAAGGTTGCGCAATTTGTCGGAGAATTACAAGAGAGGGGAGCTATGGCATACACTATCGTGGTTACTGCTAACGCTTCAGACCCCGCTTCTTTATGGTACATTGCGCCGTATGCCGGATGTTCGATGGGAGAATATTTCCGTGATAAGGGAAAAGATGTGCTGATTATTTACGACGACTTGTCTAAACACGCGTGGGCGTGGAGACAAATTGCGTTGCTGTTGCGTCGGCCGCCGGGTCGTGAAGCATATCCTGGGGATGTGTTCTATTTGCATTCTCGACTTTTAGAGCGAGCTTCCAGATTATCCAAAGAAAAAGGAGGAGGTTCTTTAACAGCGTTACCAATTATTGAAACTCAATTAGGGGATGTATCGGCGTATATTCCTACCAATGTCATTTCTATTACTGACGGACAAATCTTTTTGGAGTCTGATTTGTTTTCGAAAGGCCAGCGGCCTGCAGTAAACATCGGAATCTCGGTTTCTCGTGTGGGATCAGCCGCTCAAACCAAAGCAACCAAAAAAGTGGCAGGGCAATTAAAGCTCGATTTGGCGCAATTTCAGGAATTGGCGGCGTTCGCGCAGTTCGCGCAGGATTTGGATCCTGCAACCCGCAAACGAATTGACCGCGGCCAGCGGTTGATGGAAATTCTCAAGCAAGGGCAATTCGAACCAATGCCGATGGAAGAACAAGTTGCTTCTTTGTTGGCGGTGAACGAAGG
>Ga0155038_109_pt2 | contig 35405 bp, 28 predicted proteins | sample RifCSPhighO2_01_FD_106006 | JGI IMG/M metagenome (GOLD analysis project Ga0155038, IMG submission 106006) | Candidatus Wildermuthbacteria bacterium RIFCSPHIGHO2_01_FULL_45_20
GCACACTGAACTCAATACCGACATAGCTACCATCGACCGCAACATCCAGAAAGTCGAGGAGGAGAAAGTGAGGGTTGTTGAACTAACCAAACAAAATGTCTTTGACAGCGAGACGGCCAAAGAGGAGCTCGACCGGATCAAAGAAAAAATAACCGTACTCCGATTAAACAGAAACGACTTACAAATCGAGGAATTCGACGTGGAAACTTGCGTCAACTACTGCCTGTACTTTATGGTCAACATTTACAAGCTTTGGTACGAGGTAAAACTGACCGACAAAATCAAGTTTCAAGAGATGATTTTTCCAGAAGGCGTTTTATACGACTATTCGGCATTTGGAACCACAAAAACAGCCCATATTTACACGCTTAAACAGCTAATTGATACTCCAAATTCTACTATGGTGCCCGGGGAGAGAATCGAACTCTCATAAGGTTGCCCTCGACAGATTTTGAGTCTGTTGCGTCTACCGTTCCGCCACCCGGGCATTGAGCAACTGAACAAAGATAGTATAATCTATTTTTCTGATTTTACAACTTAGATGAGACAATTTGGCTGCATGGAGCAATGAGAGGATACTCTCTCATTGCTCCATGCGCTATTTCTGCCCCGCACATTCCTTGTTTGAACACGCGGTTTTGTCTTTTCCCGATTCTATCATGAGAGAGCCGCAGTTTTTGCAGATCTCGCCGGTAGGTTTTTTCCAGAGCGCGAAGTCGCATTCAGGATAACGAGTGCATCCGTAGAACGTGCGCTTTGTCTTGGTGCGTTTTGCTGTAATCTTTCCCTCTGCGCATTTAGGACAGGCAATGTTCAAAACTGCTTGTTCAAGCGGCTCGGTGTGTTTGCATTCTGGGTATCCTGAACACGCGTAGAATTTTCCATATCGTCCAAAGCGGATCACGATGGGTTTGCCGCATTTGGGGCAAACTTTGTCTGTTGCTTGAACAGCAATTTTTTGTTCTTTGACTTCCTCGTATTTCTTTTCTAATGTTTTCGCGAATGGTTCGTAAAACCCGCGGATCATAGGAACCCATTCCACTTTGCCTTCGGCGATTTCGTCTAAGGTATTTTCCATGGTTGCCGTAAAACTAATATCCACGATTTCAGGGAAGTGTTCTACAAGCAAATCGGTTACTGTTTCTCCAATTTCCGTGGGTTTTAATCGGCGTTGTTCATCTTTTTCCACATAGTTTCGATCTTGAATGGTGGAAATAATCGGGGCGTATGTGGAAGGTCTGCCTACGCCATGGTCTTCCAACGCTTTAATAAGGGATGCTTCATTGAATCTTGCGGGCGGTTGCGTGAAATGTTGCGTTGGAACAAGCTTTTGCAAATTGAGAAGCTCTCCGTTTTCGATTGAAGGCAAATCGGTTTCTTCAAATTTCATCTGATATACTTTCAAAAATCCATCAAATCGCAGTGTCTGGCCAGTTGCTTTAAATCCGTAGGCGCGAGCGTCAATCTCGATAGTGGCAGAATCGAACAACGCGCTGGCCATTTGAGAAGCGATAAAGCGTCTCCAGATCAAGTCATAGAGTTTTGCTTGTTGAGGGGTAAGTTTTGCGGTTACGGATTCCGCGGTTCTTGCGGGTTCTGTGGGGCGAATTGCTTCATGCGCTTCCTGCGCTCCCTTGGATTTGGTTTTGAATACGCGAGGTTGTCCTGCCCAATAGTTTTTTCCGAAGGATTGCTCGATCAACGTTTGCGCGGCTTCGAGCGAAGATTGAGAGAGATTTAAAGAGTCTGTTCGGTGATAGGTAATGAATCCCATTTCATAGAGTTGCTGGGCAATCTGCATGGTTTGTTTGGCTGAATACCGGAAGCGCTGGCCAGCTGATTGCTGAAGCGTGGAAGTGGTATAAGGTGGCAAAGGATGTTTCTTGGTCTCTTTGCGTTCTACTTTGGCTACTTGGTATTCCGCTCCGGCCAAATCCTTGAGAATTGTGTCGGCTTCGTCTTTTATCTTAATGCCAAGTTTGGGAATTGATTTGTCGTCTTGCTTTACGAGAAAGGCAGAGAATGTTTTTTCGGTTTCTTTCTTGGCAGAAAGTAACGCCTCAATGCTCCAGTATTCTTCTGGCTTGAACGCGCGGATTTCCCGTTCTCGATCTACGATGAGGCGCACCGCGACTGATTGCACGCGGCCAGCTGAAAGTTTTCGCGCGACCTTCTTCCATAAGAATGGAGAAAGCTTGTATCCGACGAGGCGATCTAAAATTCTGCGGGCTTGTTGCGCGTCCACCAAGTTTTCATCAATTCTTCTTGGGTTCTTCAATGCTGTCTGAATGGCGTGTTTTGTAATTTCATGAAACACAATACGCTCGGGGTCTTCCAGTCCGAGCACTTCTTTCAAGTGGAACGCGATGGATTCTCCTTCACGGTCCTCATCGGTTGCAAGGATCACGCTATCTGCGGCTTTGGCATCTTTCTTTAATTCGTTTACGCGTTTGCGCGCTTTGGTGGGAATGACATACTGCGGTTCGAAATTTTTCTCTGTGTCTACGCCAAGTTTGGAAACGGGCAAATCCCGAATATGTCCAAACGAGGATTGGACATTAAAATCTTTGCCGAGAAAATTTTTAATTGTGCGCGCTTTTGTGGGACTTTCTACGATAACGAGTTTCATACTCTCTATGATACATTATTTTGAATGATTGGCGCGGGTTTGAGATAAGAGCATTGAGAACACGGATATTTTTCTGCTGAAAAATTCCTGGTGCTCGCGCCAGTCGCGCTCCCAACGTTCTCAATGCTCTTATCTCAAACCCGCGCCGATCCAAGGCGCGTTCCTTTATATCGCTTTCACGAAACTTCCGCCCAAATTCTTAATCTTGCCGTCCAATTCCATGACTGCGAGTATCGAAAGAATTTTTTGCGCTGGCAGGCCAAGTTGTTCCGTAAGCTGGTCGGCGGTAAGCATATCTACTTCAAGAGCATCAAAAATTTTTTGCTCGTCTGGTGTTAAGTTAGAGCTATCCTCACGGGAGCTTATACCAGATAAGCCCAGCTCGTCAAGAATGTCCATACTCGATTGCGCAAGAACAGCTCCCAAATTGCGAATGGCAATATGAGTGCCGCGCGAGTTGGAGGAATAAATGGATCCTGGAATTGCGAACAGTTTGCGTTTATGGCGATGGGCGTATTCTGCGGTGATGAGCGAGCCGGATTTCTTTTTTGCTTCTACCACGAGCACTGCCATAGATAAGCCGGAAATAATCCGGTTGCGTTGAGGAAATGTGTAATTTGTTCCCACGGTTTCGGGCGGATATTCCGATACAAGCGTGCCTCCTGTTTCCATGATGCGTTGAGCAAGTTTGAGATTTTCTTTTGGGTATAAGCTTTTGGGGTCCAAGCCCGATCCCGCTACGGCAATTGTGCGTTTGTGTTGGTCAACGGTTGCCTGGTGAGCAAAGGTGTCAATGCCGGGGGCTAATCCTGAAACAATCACAAGTCCTGCTTGCGCGAGTTCTGCCGCGAATTGCAAGGCGACTTGTTTTCCGTATGAAGAAAATCGTCTTGTGCCTACAATTGCGATGCGACGTTCTTGAATAAGAGGAGCCCCCGCGAGAAACAATTGTTTTGGAGCTTGCGGAATGTTGAGGAGTTCTTGGGGATATTCTTCGCTTTTTTGTGTGATCTCTCGTATGTCGAACATAGTGTTTACTATACGTTAATTTTAAAAATTGCAGAAATTATTTTGCAGTTTTCTGACAATTTGATAAAAAGAATATAGATAGCAAAATTTCACGAGGTGCGAATATGGAGGAAGTACAGTATTTGGCTCCCGGACAATTTCCAGCCCGCTGTTTTTCTGGGGTTTGCAATGGAGAAGAAAGAATTTTTAAGCGAGTGGGGATTGACGAGGCGAAACTTCTTACGAAGGCGCGATGTCTCTGTTGCAAAAAAATTCGCTTGGGTATTTTCCCCTACACTATTGCTGACACTATAATTGGCCTGTCTCGGGATGGGGGTATGAGGATGACGGCGGCAGATTACAAAAGGATCAATGAGGATTATGCCGCGGATGTTCGGGAGGCAGCGATCGAGCGAAGGAGAACGAGGTTCCCACCTGATATGGCTTACTTTCCGCTCTGTACTGGGGCACAGAGGAAATACCCGAATCGCCAAGCCGCCATTGTTCCCGGCGGGGCGCACAATCACAATGCAAATTCAATAATCAGATAGAGGGAGGATTATTAAGGGGAGGCGTGCGCCTCCCCGTTTTTATATAAGTTTCATTTGTCCTGCCGACAAATTTTTGTTTGTGTCTTGCGTTGAAGTGCGCCTCATTTTCTCCACCGCTTCGCTTAACATCTGGCAGTAGAGATTGAGCCCGACGGCATTGACACTTCCTGCCTGCTCTTTCCCTAGGATATTGCCGGCTCCGCGAATTTCCAGGTCTCGCATGGCAATGCGGTAGCCAGAACCCAATTCCTCCGCTTCCTTGAGTGCCTGAAGCCGAAGCGTCGCTTTTTCTGATAAATGCCCATCATACAAAAAATACGCGAAAGATTGGGTGCTCGATCTTCCTACGCGTCCTTTGAGCTGATAGGTTTGAGCCAAGCCCAGACGAGTGGCATCATCCACAATAATCGTGCTTACGTTCGCCAGATCAATGCCATTTTCAATAATCGTTGTCGCCAGCAATACATTAAAATCTTTTTTGCGGAACGATTCGATACGCTTAATAAGTTGCGTTTCATTCATTTGCCCGTGCGCCACTCCGAAGGTGGCTTTAGAAACCAGCTTTTGCAAATATGTCTTTACCCGTTCGATTGTTCCTACTCGATTATGAAGATAATATATTTGTCCGCCCCGATGGATTTCTTCGGTAATCGCTTTCTTGATGATTTCATCTGACCACTTGAATATTCTGGTTTTTACCGGCAGACGGCCTTCGGGCGGAGTTTGAATAACGCTGATCTTTTTCAGAGAAGACATTGCCATATACAGCGTGCGGGGAATGGGCGTGGCCGAAAGAGATAACACGTCCAATTCAGTCCGAAATTCACGGAATTTCTCTTTTTGCTTCACACCAAAACGCTGTTCGTCGTCAATAACCAACAACCCCAGTTTTTGGAATTTTACATCGGCAGAGAGCAGGCGATGCGTGCCAATAACAATATCAATGCTTCCTCGTTCGAGTTCTTGGAGAATCGTTTTTTGTTCTTTTAGCGATTGCAGACGCGAGAGAAGAGCTATGCGAAGCGGGGTGTCCTTCAAGCGTTCGGTAAATGTTTGAAAATGCTGATATGCCAAAATCGTGGTGGGAGCCAACAAAGCGGTTTGATATCCATTGACTACCGCGCGCACGATCGCGCGAAGCGCGACTTCTGTTTTGCCAAAGCCGACATCTCCGCAGACGATACGATCCATAGGTTCTGTTTGAGACAAATCTTCATAGATGTCTTCAATGGCTTGTTTTTGGTCTGGAGTTTCCTGATAAGGAAAAGAATGCGCAAGTTTTTCTTCAATCTCGGGGTCTGGCGCATACGAGGGCCGCGCGGCAACGGTGCGTTTCGCATACACCTCCAATAATTGGCGGGCGAGCTTTTCTACGTCTTCTTTCATCTTGCGTTTGGTGTTTTGCCAAACGGCGGAGCTTAATCTCGAAATGTGCGGATCGGCAAAACCAACATAGCGAGAAAGCTTGCGCTCCAAATGCTGGGGAACAAACAAGATATCCTCTGCGGCGTATTCCAGCACATAGTACATTTCCTTTCGTTCTCCGAATTGCATTTCTTCCATGCGGCCAAAGCGTCCCACTCCGTGGTCTAAATGCACGAGATAATCTCCGGGCTTTAATCCTTTGAGATCAGAAAAAATCTTGTGGGATTTGAGGAGTTTCTGCAGAATTTTCCGCGCTTGTTCCGCATTCTCCACCTTGATGGGAAGAGGGGTTATGGCCTCGATGGTATTGCCGACAAATTCAATCTGGATTGCCGCGTTTATATTAATGGGAAATACGTTTACTACTCCCCCGCGGGAACTGAATTCTCCCATGTCTCGCACTTCGAGGACTTTTTCGTATCCAAGTTCATCGAGCATTCGCAAGAGATCGCTTACGCGGAATTGCAAATGAGGTTCTAATAAAATCGTATTATCTTGAAAAAACTGCTGGCTGGCTCGCGCGGATATAACTTTATCCATATTCTCTTGAAACCAAACATCCCCCTTTTCCAAGAAATAGGGGGTGATGGAAGCAATCAACGCAGGAGTTCTTTGGTTGTCTTGACCCATGTCTTGACAAGTGTAGCAAATTGTATAAAATAAAGCAAAATTTCAACGTCTGGGAGGCGGAAGTATGGCCGAAGCTCTTGGTATCAATTTGCCCGAACAGCTTCGTGACGGATTTCAGCTGTTTATGGGGTCCGGAGCCATGCTGGAGGCGTTGCTCCGCAACATTTCCTTGGGGGAGTGTCTGAATCTTTTGCGTCAGAAGGACACTCCTCAATACCGGTTTATTCTCTTCTGGATGCCTGCAGAGCTAAAGGAGGGACTTGCTGATATCCGGAGAATCAAAGGATTAAACCCTCAAATTCCTTTGATTTGTTTGGACTGGCTGGGATCAGTGGCCGCGGATCAAGATAACTTGCGGCTGGCAGCTTGTCTGGGCGATGGCGGGTTCTCGGCGAAAGCAGATAACTATATTCAATGCTCTCGTCTTCTGCCGCACGAATCTTTCCTATGCGTAATCGCGAGAATCCACGCGATTGTCAGGAGAGCAGAAGGACGTTTTCCTTTGGGTGGTATTGTTGCTCTGGCAGATGATCCAGCGCTGGAGGCAAGGATAGGGGGGATTGATCTGACAGCCCGCCAGAAAAAGCTGGTGGAATATCTTTGGAGGAATCGACGAAGGAGTTGCTCTTATGAGGAATTGAATAAGTTGATCTGGGATGAGGACTTTTCAGATCCGAGAGGTCTGAAAGTCCTCGTGGCGGGGACTAATAAAAGGATGGAAAAAACGGGAGGTATTTCAATCGGAAATGTGAGGGGATTTGGATATCAGCTTATGGTGTCCCATCTCCTAAAAGAGGTGTGTTAGGATGGCTTTAAGGGGCGAGACGGCTACGTCTCGCCCAATTTTTTTGCGCAGAAATCAGACGCGCGCTCGGGGCTTTGCTCCAAGAGAATCGGGATGCCTTGAGCGACAACATCTAAAACTTTTTCCAACAGGTCTTGTTCTTGTTTCGAGAACTTGGATAGCACAAAGGATTCTGTATCTTGCGGCTTTTCTTGATCTTTTTGCACGCCCACGCGCACGCGCGTAAATTCTTTGGCACCAAGATGCGCAATGAGAGACTCCACACCCCGATGTCCTGCCGACCCGTGGCCTCTGCCGATGCGTATGCTTCCAAGCGGAAGATCAACTTCGTCATGAATTACAATAAGGCGCTCAAGGGGAATGCCCGTGGATTTGCAGAGCGAGGCAACCGCCAGCCCGGAATTGTTCATAAATGTTTGGGGCTTGGCGAGAATAACAGAGGTGTGGTGAATCATGCCTTTTGCCATGAGAGAGTTGGAATATTTTTCATGACTGAAAGGAGGTAATTCATACTGTTGTTTGATCCGCTCGAGAGCGAGAAACCCAGTGTTGTGGCGGGTTTGTTCGTACGTTGGCCCTGGATTCCCCAGTCCAACGATAAGAAAAGGTTGTTCCATATCTCGTATTGTTGCATTGATGGGGATTTTGGGCAATTCAGGAGATGGAAGAGAGAATATCGAGAGTTTTGTGGGTGGAGTTGTATAAAAGAGAGTTTTTTGGTATCATGCACACGTAGCTATGAAAAATACCTTTACCTTTATTTGGGAGGTAGGCAAAATCTTGCTTATTGCGTTTGCGCTTGTGATTGCTCTTCGACTTTTTGTCTTCCAGCCATTTTTGGTGCGGGGAAGCTCCATGGAGCCGAATTTTCACAATTTAGACTATCTTGTTGTGGATGAGATAAGCTATCGTTTTCACGAGCCAAAGCGTGGAGACGTCATCGTATTCAAATATCCGAACGAGCCATCGCAAAAGTATATCAAACGCATCATCGGTTTGCCCGGAGAAACGGTCCAAATAGGAGATGGCAAGATTTTTATAAGTAAAGAAGGCAAAACTATGAATCCGGAAGAATCGTATTTGGAAATGCGGCAAACATCGGGATCGGTGAAAGAAACGCTCGGAGAAAATGAATATTTCGTAATGGGCGACAATCGCGCGCATTCTGCCGATTCCCGCCAATGGGGAGACTTGCCCAAAGAGAATATTATCGGAAAGGTTTTCTTGCGAGTGTTCCCTCTGGGAGATTTCGGCGCAATTAAGACACCAATATATTAAAGATATGGCAAAGATTAAATACCAAACGCCTTCGGGCATGCACGACATTTTGTCGGAAGATTACGCATATTACGAAAAAGTTTATGAGATTGTAAACGATATCGCCAGATTCTATGGATTTGGTCGTATTCAAACACCTGTTCTCGAAGACGCCGCGCTCTTTGAAAAAGGTACGGGAGCAACGACTGATATCGTAGAAAAGCAGATGTTTACGTTAAAGACCAAGGGCGGAGACGAGCTGGCGTTGCGTCCGGAGTTTACCCCGGGAATCGCGCGCGCGTATGTGCAGCATGGCATGCTGAATATGCCCCAGCCCGTGAAACTGTATACGTATGGGCCATTGTTCCGTTATGAGCATCCTCAAGCAGGACGATTCCGTCAATTCCATCAGGTGGATTTTGAGGTATTTGGCGAGGAATCTCCGGCCATAGACGCTGAAATTATCCAGATATTCTACGCGATTCTTAAAGAATTGAAATTTTCGCATCTGATCATTGAAGTAAACAGCATTGGAGATAGCCAGTGCCGCCCATATTACAAGAAACTGCTTGCGAATTATTTGCGACCGAGGGCGAATTCCTTGTGCGCGGATTGCCGAAGGCGCATGCGGCAAAATCCTCTGCGCATGTTAGACTGTAAAGAAGAAAAATGCCAGCGCATCAAGGCGCAAGCGCCCCAGATTATTGATCACTTGTGCGATTCGTGCAAGGCGCACTTCAAATCCTTGCTGGAGTTTTTAGACGAAGCGGATCTTCCTTATCATCTTGACCCTTATCTGGTGCGCGGCTTGGATTACTATACCAAAACCGTGTTCGAGATTTTTTCTGACCGGACTGTTCAAGTAGTAGATGAGCAAGGAGAAATTGTGCAGCGAAGCGCGCTTGTGGGAGGAGGAAGGTATGACAATTTACTTAAAATTCTTGGCGGAAAAGAAATCGCGGCTTCCGGAGCCGCAGCCGGCGTGGAGCGCATTATGGCCATTATGAAAGACCGGGGCACACTTGCGATGGAAGAGGCAAAACCCCGCGTGTTTCTGGCTCAATTGGGTGATTTGCCAAAGAAAAAGAGTTTAAAAATCCTTGAGGAATTCCGCAGAGCAAAAATTTCTGTGGCAGAGTCGTTGGGAAGAGATTCCCTCCGAACTCAATTGGGCCGAGCCGATAAATTAGGAGCCGAGTACACGATTATCTTGGGACAAAAAGAAGTGCTTGAAAACGCTGTGGTGGTTCGCAAAATGGAAACCGGCGAGCAGGAAACCGTGAAAATGGAAAACTTGGTGGATGAGTTGAAGAAACGTCTAAAGAGATAACAAAATGGATTGCATCTTTTGCAAAATCGCGCATAAGGAAATCGCCGCGAAGATCATTTTTGAAGACGAGAATTTTCTCGTATTTCCCGATATCCGGCCAAAAGCTCCTACGCATTTTCTCGTCATCCCGAAAGCGCATATAGAATCGTTAATGGAAGCAGGCGAGAAAGATATCAATCTGATGGGAGGTCTTTTACTAACCGCAAAAAAGGTCGCTCAACAATACAACTTGCGAGGGTACAAACTGCAAATGCATGTGGGAAAAGAAGGCGGCCAGGAAATTGGCCATATTCATCTTCATCTCATGGCCCAGCAAGAAATTATCATCGCATAAATTATGGCAATTTATATCACCAGACAAGAAAAAGAAAATAATCAGTCCGTTATTCGGCGCTTTACCAAGCGCATGAGAGAAAGCGGAATCTTAAAAGCGGCAAAGGGGCGAGTGTTTTACATCAAGCCAAAAAGCGGGGAGCAGCTTAAAAAGGCGGCGTTGCGAAGGATCGAGAAAAAGAAGATTTACGAATACGACAAGAAAATGGGGAAGATTTAATACGAAAACGCATCTGCAAAGAATAGCTGCGTTTTTGGCATTTTGTATGCTCAAACAACAATTGAAGGATAATCTCAAAGATGCCATGCGTCAGAAAGATACGGTAACGATGGGTACTTTGCGCATGCTGTTGTCTTCGATTGCCAATAAAGAAATCGAAAAGAGAAGCGGCATCGCAAAACAGAATGAGAATATGTCGGCAGAAGAACTGGATGAAAAAAGTCAGCTTACCGATGAGGAAGTCCAGCAGGTTATTTCTTCTGAAGTAAAAAAGCGGCGCGAGGCGGCGGAAGCATTTGAAAAAGGCGGCAGGCCTGAACTGGCGCAGAATGAAAAAGAGGAAATGGCTGTTTTGCGCAAATACCTGCCAGAGCAATTACCAGAAGAAGAAATTCGAAAGCTGGTGAAGGAAGCAATCGAGCAAACTGGCGCGGCAAGCGCCAAAGATATGGGCAAAGTCATGAGCGCGTCAATGCCAAAAGTGAAAGGAAGGGCAGATGGCAACCAAGTAAACGCGATTGTCAAAGAGCTGTTGGGGTAACCCACAGCTTTTTGTTTTTGACGGAGGTGGTATACTGTTTTAAATAACCAAACAAGTCGTAATTTTTAACAATCGGTAGGGTTTTACAATAATATAATGAAAAAGATTCTGGCAAGATTGTTTGCAGGAATTATTGCAGTCAGTATCGCGTGTTCCATGCCAAGTACGGTAAAAGGTCAGGATGTTTCGCTGGAAAGCTTACAGCTTCAAATTCAAAATCTTTTGGCAATAGTGGCACAGTTGCACGAGCAACTGCAAGCAATGCAAGAAGGGCAGGCGACTGGGTTGGGGTCGCCATCGTCAAGTGCGAGCGCTGCTCCCGCTCTTGCGCCAACGCCGACCGGCAATATAGATACCATCAGGGAATCAGGTTTCCTGTGGTGTCATACGTTTTATACAAATTTGCGTTTTGGAGGCCGCGGCATCGAAACATGGTTGATCCAATACGCGCTTGAGAGAGAAGGGTTTTTCATCGCTGATCAAGAACAACAAGGAAATAACGAGTTTGGAGAATCCACAAGAGCTGCGGTTATCGCTTTCCAGGAAAAATATCAATCTGAAATTCTAGCTCCTTTTGGACTTCAAAGAGGTACAGGATTTGTGGGAGAAGCAACCAAGTCAATGCTGAATAAACTGTATGGCTGCCCTCCGGGAGGGGGCGACAACGGCCCAATCAGGATTACTGGTATGGATCCTCTCTATGGGCCGGTGGGAACGTTGGTAACGATCAATGGGTTTGGTTTCTCTCAAGAAAACAATCATATCCATTTGGGAAGAGGGGTCCTTTCGGGAATACGTTCAGATGACGGCGTAACACTGCGTTTTCAGGTGCCAAGTGTTATTAATCCTGAATGCTATTATCTCAAACCTTCTTGCGGTTTTGAGTTGTTTACGGTTCCTCCTTTATCGTACGAAGTGTATGCGGAGAATGAGCGTGGACGAAGTAATTCGCGGTCTTTCACCGTATATGCGGGACAAGTTCCTCCTGCTACGATAACACCTATTCCAACGATGACTTTACGTCCTACCCCAACACCAATCTTGATTTCTCCCACTGTCACCCCGGTGGCAACAGCAACGCCGACACCTCTCGCGACATGGGCGCCAGAGATAACAAGGGTAAAAATGTATCCTGATGCAGATAAAGTTATTATCGGAGAAGCCGCATATTTGAACTATATTGTTACGAATAAAGATGGACACCCTCTCGGAGGGAATATTAATTGGGACGATGGCGCCACGCATGTTTTTGATTGCAGAGATTATGGAAATTCAGTGGGTGTTACGCTTTGGAAGGAACATGCATGGAATAAGGCGGGAAAGTACACGGTGAATTTTTCTGTGCGAGATTGTCTTGCAGGAGGGAAAGCAATCGAATCCAAATTAGAAGTTACCGTAAGTGCGAAAGTAACATCAACTCCGATTCCGACACCTACTTTGACGCCAACGCTTGCGCCGAGTCCAAGCGCAACTCCCTGGCCTACGGGAACCCCAACTCCAACCCCGATTGCTACAGCTACTCCCACGCCAAAACCGAGTCCTACTCCCACGATTATTCCTTCTCCAAGTCCTACGCCAGTCGCGGGCTTTACTCCTGTGTCAGTGCCTATTCTTGAACTAAAATATTTCCCATTGCAGATTTCAAGTTCAAACCTTGACGGCGAGATTACGGGAACAAATGAGAGTATCACGACGATGCGATCGAGAGTATCAAACCTCTCGAACTCTACGCTCGCGGGTATGGAGGAAGGCACGAAATATAAAGGATATAAAAATTCGGCAGCGAAGCCCTATTTGGATTTTTCGATTCAAGAATCGAAGGAATTTCTTAAAGCAATGCCGCTGTCATCAACTCAAGTGCCTTGGAATCCTGGCATCTATCGGCCCGATTATGTGAAAATGTTAACGCAGGACGTTAATATCTGCGACTATGTGGATAACCGCGGCGTGAAGGAGGTATGGATATGGGGATATCACTATAGAAACATCGAGCCCGTGGAGAGTAATATGTCTATGGGAACTGGTATCCAGGCCTATTGGAACTATCGAACGTATGGCGACGTGAGCAACAGCGAAAGATCAGACGATTTGCCCAAATGCGCCTCCACCTACACAATGTATAACTACAACTACACGAGAGGTTACGAGAACGCTTTGCATGATCACATGCATCAATTGGAAAATTTGTTCGGCTACGCGGATAATGCATTGTTTTGGTATAATTTTGTGGGGAAACACTTCAATGAAGAACCCGGCCAGTGGGTTTGTGGAAATACTCATTTCCCGCCCAATGCGACCCGTGATTACCATTATACGCATGGAGATTTCGTAACCACGAAATGCGAGGATTGGCATCCCGATGGATCGGGAGCTTCCAGAACTTTCACATGTTCTGCGTGGGGATGCACGGAAGCAGGTTTCTATGCGTGGTGGATGCAAAACTTGCCCGGATATGAAAATGGCATTTCTCGCAATGGAACATTGCTTCGGAATTGGTGGGATTTGTACGCTGACTTTGACAGAGAAATTCAGAAAGGAAAAAGTCTTACGGCTTCTGGGATAATAAATCCTTTGATAATCGAGGCTCCTGTAGACGGACAAACGCTTTCGTACGGGGATCCTAACTGGTACAGTTTTACGGCAAAGCCGCTGTCTGGAGCTACGAAATACCAATATCAGTTTTTTCAGAATGGCGTGCTGGTTACGACCAAAGAGAGTTCAGACGGAGTGCTTTGGCTTGGGCCGCCTGATCCCGAGTATTCTCTCTTAAAAATGGGGGAAGTGACGGTTGAGGTAAGAGCGCTTGTATCTGGCGAATGGACTGCGGCTACTTCAATTACGATTATATTGGGCGGGTTGGGATAGCTGGCTGGTGATATTTGTGGTAGGATATAGAAAAGCAAATAATTACTAGTATGAATCGAATTATTCAAGCATCTGTTGGTGTGGTGGGAGGCATCATTTTTCTTAGCCTCGGTTTGATGTTTCTTGTTGCGCACATGTCGGGGATTGCAAAAGCAGCCCCCGAACCAGATATTGAGATTGATCAGCCCTTAAATGGCGCAAGTTTTGCATATTCGGATAAGATTAGGATTGTCTGGCTTACGGAAAATCTTCCCGGGCAGAATGTTTCTATTTATTACAATGACGGCGCAGGAGATAAATGGAAGAAAATCATAACCGTACCCAAAAAAAATGGGAAGTATGATTGGACGATTCCGACTACTATTTCCGGGGACGCTACGATCTGGATGGGACAATATTATAACGGAGAGTGGCTTGCGTATGACAGCGCCTCTATTATGATCAAAACTCCGGATATTACCATCTTGGGTCCTGCGGCTGGCGCCAGTATTACGAGTTCGAAAATGACTCTTTCTTGGAGTGCGGTAAATCTGCCCAACACCACATTGCGTTTTTACTACAAAGATCCAAATCCAGCAATGGGGTGGCAACGAGTGATCGGAGTTCCCTATTATCCCGCGCAAGCAACTCCGTATCACTATGAATGGACAATTCCTTCGGGATTGAACGGAGATGTTGAGATATTTGTGGGAGGGTACTATTCCAACGGGAAATGGCTTGCGTCCGATAAGAGAATGGTGAATATTTCAAAAGAAGCTGCTTCTTTGCCGGAGCTGAAGATCACAGCTCCTTTAAAGGGTGGCTCTTCGGTGCGGCCTGGTTCTACGATTACGTTCAAATGGACTACGGCACGGCTTCCGGGCGCGAACGTTTCGATTTACTACAAATATTATCCCTCGCCAGATTGGGTAAAGATTAAAAGTGTTCCCAAAGATCAAGAAAGCTTTGCGTGGACACTGCCAAGCAGTATTACCAATGGAGATGTGGAATTCTTTATCGGCCAGTATGTCAACGGCAAATGGGTAGCTTCCGATCAAACAGGTATTTATATAATGAGCGTAGAATAAGAAGGCGTAATAAATAAAACAAATGAAACGAATCATCCAAATGTTTCTCGCAGGGTTTGTGGGTATCAGTTTGCTTGCGGGCACGGCAGGGTTTGCGTACGCGCAGACGACACCAACAATAGAAGAATTAAGCGTGCAGGTCCAGTCGCTTTTGAAGATTTTGAATCAATTGCAGGTACAGGTGCAACAGTTGCAGAATACGGGTTCAACTGGCATCAACTATCCAATGGTGCCGACGTATACAACAATGCCGACTTCTACGGTTGCTCCACCGCCTTGGTGCCACACATTCAGCTCCAATCTTCGCTTCGGCGATAAAGGGGTAGAGGTGAAAGCTCTGTACGAGGCCTTTGTAAAAGAAAGCGGGCTGATGAGAGCAACCGCGAATCCGGACGGGCCTTTTGAATTTAACGAAGCAATTGCCTCGGCTGTGGTTGGTTTTCAAGAGAGATACAAAAATGAAATCCTTACTCCCAATGGCTTGAAATTTGGAACCGGCTTTGTGGGAGTGAGCACGCGGGCAAAACTGAACGCGCTGTACGGTTGCGGCGTTTCTCATCCAATCGGGACTACCCCGCCTATTATCGGAACAATGCCAGCACTGATTGACGAAGGACGGGATGGATTTGTGCTGACAAACTTCAATGAAGGGGCGCCTACGCTCTACGCGGGGAAAACCTACACTGTTTCATGGGAAAATAGAAATAATGTGCCAATTACCGGACTCGCTTTCTATCTTGAGGATACGTCAGTGAGTCCATTCCGGATATATTCGGTGGGAAATCTAAATCCTGAAACCGGAGACATACTTTCAGCTTCTCAAACGAGATATGTATTTACTGTTCCTTCCGACGTGCGTTCGGGCGATGACTATCGGATTTCAGTTACAGGAAGGATCGCGAATGTAACACACATGGGCATTGCCGATGACAGTGATGCAAAGCTACAGATTTTTGGATCAGGACTTCAACTACCTACCGATCCCTCAACCTCTCGCATCAAAATTCTCTCTCCGAACGGAGGGGAAAGTTGGTCTTTAAGCGAGCAACATACCATACAATGGACGGGATGGGTTCCTGAAAAAGGACGGGAAATATATGCGGTGCTGATGGATAATACAAATATCTTTGCGCTCAATGTTTTGAACCCGCATGGAGATGGAATATCTGTTGGCATGAATCCTGCCTTTCTGTTCAATGAAGCGACAGTAACGCTTCCTTCCGCAATAAAAGCGGGAGCATACAAGCTTCAATTAACGATGGTCGAAGGTAATACCCGCGTTTTCGATGAGAGCGATGGGTACATTAGTATTGTTGCTTCGCAGACGCTATTGCCAAGCCCAAGCATCAAAATTCTCTCTCCGAACGGAGGGGAAACGTGGAAAGCAGGGCCCCCTATCCAGATGGAGATCAGATGGTCTTCGGTTAAAGAGATTCCCGGATTTAATCTCGCTTTGTATAAGGGAGGGGTATTTCAGCGGAGTATGGGCATTCAAAATGTGAACGCTCAAATATCGCAGAGTGGAAACGTTACCCAGCATCTTACCTATTGGCCGATTCCCGCGGAGATTTCGGAGGGAAACGACTATCGAATCAGAATAAGCAGTGCAATGAACGGGAATGTGTTTGATGAAAGCGATAACTATTTTAGTATTGTTTCTTTGCAAAATACAATAACTTCCTGCATATTGGGAGATGTAAACATGGATGGGGTGATTACGATTGTGGACAGTCAATTTATTGCTCAATACGTTGCGGGTAACCGCACGTTTACGGACGATCAGAAGTGGCGGGCGGATGTGAATGGAGACGGAATGATCTCCTCGTCAGACGCAGAATACATTTCAAATTATGTCGTGGGGAACGTCTCTGCGCCTTCGGGTACATGCTCTGTTCCCATGGAGCAGTCAATTACCGTGGTTGCGCCGAACGGAGGGGAAGTCCTGGAAGAAGGACGCACGCATCAAATTCGGTGGATGTCCCACGGAGTAAAAAGCGTGCATATCGGGTATGCTATCGGAGGGAAAGGGTATGAATTAGCGGATGTTGAAGCAAATCGAGGATACTACGCATGGTCTATCCCTGCAGATTTCGTGGAATCCTTTGCGCGGAATTTTGGAACAACGCTTGATGCCACAAAAAACTCCATGTCAGTTATGGTAAGTTCAAATGATTCTGGAACGCGTGTCGTATCAGATAAGAGCGACGCTCCATTCAGCATTGTCCCTTCAGTGCCGACAAGCGAATCTCCTTCGATTACCATTAGAACGCCGGCAAAGGGGGTTATATGGGAAACGGGGTCTGTGCACACCATCAACTGGACGAGCGTTGGCATCCCGGCGACCGCGAATGTAAGCGTGATTGAGCTTGAGCGAAACGATGGAGGCGAAGGATGGCATCTCGCATACAATACTCCGAATGACGGCGCGCAAACCATTTATGTGCCGAACGTGGAAGGAGATTTCCGCATTGCTATGAGTGTGTTGGTTGGCAACGCATATCAGACATATCAAAGCGATGTTTTTCACATTACGAAAGAGCACGCGAAAGGAACGTTTGATCTTGGGTGGAATCGGCTCGAGGATCAATTGAAGGTTCCTTCATCTGGCGCGACACTTGCGTCGCTGAATGTTTCCGCGTTCCATGAAGATGTTATCCTTGACGATATTCGTGTGGATTTTGACGGGAGCAAAGACGCGTTCCGGGCAATGGATGATCTTAAAAACGTGTACTTGATGATTGGAGATACGAAAGTGGGAGGCGGTTCTTCGTTCTTGGGGGATACCAATAATCACTGGAAAACTACATATCGGTTGACAGACGGGAAAACGGTTGCGGTGCGGGTGATCGGAGACGTCTCTTCGTCGGCCATTGACGGAGATTCGGAAATCGACACTATAAGAGTTGATATCACGGTCAGAGGAACGGGCGCGCGATCTGGCGCCGCGATTGAAGCGAACAAAGCGACAGGGCAAAGCATTCTTCTTGTTGCGGGCGACAAATCGCTCGCATTGACATCTCCCAACGGAGGCGAAGAGCTGGAACTAGCCAAGTCATATCAAATTAAGTGGAATTCAGCTGGGTCCGTTGGTCCCTTGGATATCTACCTCATGAAAGAGAGTATCGCTCGCTACACGCTTGCGTTTCAGACGGCGAACGACGGATTGTTTGATTGGACGATCGGCAAAGATTCGCTTGGTCAAACGATTGCTCCGGGAGAATACAGGGTCAAAATTCTGGAAACCTTAAATCAGCAGATTTTTGATCAGAGCGACAACGGATTTGCAATTATCGATGCCGCGACTCCCGTTCGTTCCGATGGAAAACCCGCAGGAACATTGTCCTCTGGAACGAAAGAAGTGACGCTTTCCTTGTCAACGGATGAAACGGCGCGATGCCTGTACGCGACACAACCAGGAATCGCCTACGACCCCAAGGCGGGGGGTGCCATGGATCAGGTGAACGCGCAAGGCACGCGCCACGAGGGGTATTTGCGCGGCTTGAGCGACGGAAAGACATACACATACTATGTGCGATGCCGCGATTCCGCGCAAAATACGAATGATTCTGATTTTGCAATCAGTTTTAGCGTTGCGTCCCCAGACGTTTCTTCGGTGTTGAAATTTGGAATTAACACAGCTTCTCCCAATGGAACGCTGATTCCGGGACCCTCTACTCTGCTTGCAGTGTTTGACGTGACAAATAATGGACTGGCTGATGTGACATTCGCGAATGAGGAGGGCAATAGCTTAACAGTTGCAATCAGCCAGAGCGCGCTGCAGGAAGATGGAAACACAGAGGCAATAACACTTAAAGATGAAAACGGAACGATACTGGACACCGCGACCGCAAATCTTGGCGCTTCTCCGACTACGGTAATGTTTGATTTTGCGAACAAGAGCTTTGTTGTGCCGTCTGGATCCGTGAAAAAATTGTATATCTACGGAGACACAATGGAATTCCTATACAGCGGAGACGCAATTCAGCTTTGGCTGGACAGTTCCAATGCCAATAACATCAACTGGGGATTGGATGGCTCTGGAAATTACGGTCACGCGGATATTATTTTCCGCGGCAATCCGTATGCCTTCATGCTTGTAAGACCATAATCTATGAAAGGAGCGGTAAAACCATTGGCAATAGGAATTGTGATTCTCGTGGCGGGAGAGCTGATTTTGTTCTGGCAGTATCAGCGCTTGGAGGCAAAACGTTTGCCTGCGGTGGAGCAAAAAATTGAACGTCAGCAGCAGGAACTTGAACGCGCCCGGGCAGAGAACGCGCTAAAAGAATTTCTTGCGCTTCGGATTGATGGCAAAGAAGGAAAAGCGAAGCTTTTCTTGACCGAGCAGGCAGAAGTTCAAATGCGCCAAGCAGGATTAAAACTTACGGATAATTTTACGGATTACGAGATTGAGCTTTTGGGTGTTATGGAAGAAGGACGTGTACGTTTTCAGGTGGCCATGGTGGGAGCTGATGGCTTGCAAAAACAATTGGAGTTGATTACCGTCCAAAAAAACGGCGGCGAATACTATATTGATGAATTGCGGCTCGCGGGATAGAAATAGAGATAAAACAGCCCCGACCTTATGTCGGGGCTGTTTTATTATTGAATTCTTGTCGGGATAAAATGGAATGCGGGGCGGCACATTGTTATTTGGAACCTTGCGCGCGCGACTGGCGCAAGCACGAGGAATTTTCTAGTAAGAAAATATCCGTGTTCCAAATAACAATGTGCCGCCCCGCATTCCATGATCATGGGAAATACACTTGATAATTCTCGTTGAGTTTTGTTTGTCGAAGTTCCACTTGTGTAATTTGTTTGTCGAGCAAAGTTACTTGCAGAATTGCTCCCTGCATTGTTTCTGCAGAAAACGCCTGGTCGAAGATAAAATTTCCCAAGCTATACGCGATCCAGCCGTTTTTGTATTGTTCTAGGGGTTGGGTGACATGAGGGTGGTGCCCGATTACCAAATCAGCCCCCGCATCAATCGCTTTGCGCCCGAATTCTTGCTGGAAAGCAGTCGGATATTTTTGGTACTCGTTCCCCGCATGAATGGATACCACAAGAATATCCGCTTTCTGCTTTGCTCGTTGGATATCTATTTGAAGTTGGTCGAGATTGTTTTCGTCCATAAAGAGAATTCCGGACTGGTTTTGGGTTGCTTGCCAGCTCGCGCCGCCAAACGAGGAATATGCCAAAAACCCGATGCGCGTGCCTTGGATATCTTTGATCACTGGCTCTCGCGCCTCCGCGATATTCTGCCCTCCGCCTGTGTATGCAATATCGGCTGCTTGAAGCCGTAGTAAAGAGTCCGAAAATGCGGCTTTAGTGTAGTCAAAACTGTGATTATTGGTAACCGATACCACATCAATTCCGGCAAACACAAGCCCCTCAAGAGAAGCAGGGTCTGCGCGGAAAGAATAGATGCTCCCCACGTTATACCCCTTGTCTGAAATCTGGCTTTCCAAATTCGCAAACACCATGTCTGCCTTGCGCAACTCGTCTGCAATAAGCAGGAAAGGAAATTTCCAGTCTGCTCCGTTCTGTTTGAGTTTGTATTCAACTCCGCGATCAAGCATAATATCTCCTGCAAACAAAAGCGTGAAGCGTGCCGGGGGCGAGGGAGATGGGGCAGGGGTTTGGATTGGTTGTATGTCTCCAATCGGGAGGGTTGCCGATGAAAATGAGAACGAACTCGCGAAAAAAAGAACCGCAGCGATCGCTGTCATTGCGCAGAGTACGACTATGAGAAACAAGAAGCGTTTCATATCTGCATTACAGCATAGTTTGGGAAAATGAAAAACCCCCACCCGCGCGAAACGCGAATGGGGGCCGATTTTTAGGGTTTGATCATCAAGGAGCCAGCGAAGATACCGTTCCGAAAGACGATTTCTCCATGGCAGTAGTTGCCGATACCGTCAATCCCCCAGCAGATATTGCGGGGGTTGGCATCGTCCCACCAGAGCTGTACTACGCCTCCTTCTATGAATCCGAGAGTGTTCCCATAGATAGACAACACTCTCGTGTTATTAGCTGGGATCACGAATGCCGCCGAGGAAAAGTCAGTGAGGAAGGATGGTGTCTCCGAAGGATTGACTGAGACAACGTCGAGTGTCGTCCCATGCTCATCCTTTATAATGAAGGTCATCTCTCCTGCATGACCACCAATGGCAACATTAGTGACAAAGGAGTTCCCGTCACTTTGTTGAAACGATGCATCTCCACTGTCAGGAGCTGCGATAGAGACTTTGGCGAGGAGCGTTTGAACGCTCGGTGCCAAAGTGCCACTGGGAGAAGATGGATGGAGAGAGAACCGAGGTGTCACGTAGGGCAATTCAGGAAGCTTTACCGGCATCCAGTTGCCATTGAGTCCCTGCCATGGGAATGGGGTGATTGACATGCGGGACATGCCTTCGGCAACAATTGAGGCAGGATTTGGAATCCCCACCCGAATAATGTCGCCGGTGGACACGGTGTCTGCGATGCATGCGTCGAGCACGAGGCGTGTCTCGCCTCGTGGCAAGACGATAGTCTCGGTGAAGTTCACCGATCCTTCGTAAGTTGTGCCGTCAGCGCCGGTTATATCGGTGGTTCCAACATTCCACGGGCCTGCCAACGTGTTGCCGGAGGCATCACGAAGGCGGACGCTCGTGATTTCGTCTTCTGCCATGGTTTGCAAATCGAACCCGACAGGAAGCGAAGAAATTTTCACTTGGTCGCCTGTGGCAATGAATTCCCAGACAACCAAAGCTGAACATCCTGGTCCGATCTCCCATGAAGGAGAGTAACTAGGAACACGGACCTCCAATGCTGGCGGTTGAATGGTTTGATTGCTCGCCGCCAATCCATTGTTCGGATTGGTCCAGAAATCGGCGTTATCGCCGTCGGGCAAAATGTAGTACCCATAGGTTGCCCCGTGGATACTCATGAGAACGGTATCTCCGTCCGCGAAGTCTGTATTGACGGAGAGGCCGAATCCTCCAAACACATCCACCCGGTTCCGGCATCTCCAGCTCCCACCTTGTGGAATAGTGATGGAGGTGTCCCAGTCTGCACGACCTTTGCTGTCCCATGGCATTTCACCAAGCGAAGCTCCGGTCGTTGCGTCAACGAGTTCGATGTTGCTCGTAGCTCCGAGAGGAGCTGATCCTCGAGTAAGCACGCTCACGTTCTCCACAATGAGCGGCTCGACCGAACTGGTGGCCACAACCTTGCAGGTGTTGACCAGGACGTTGGTGTCGCCAACGTTCGGAGTGGAATCTAGCACCATGCCGTCTTCCATCGCTTCGGCCGATCCAACGGTCAGCGAAACGATTTGGAATGGGTTTCCCCACAGAGGAGTGTCCAAGCCGATCACCCGGGCAGTCGTCGAAACGGACTTCAGTCCGATTTCGAAGGTTCGTCCGGAGGCCGCTCCCTTTGCCGCAAACGGTCGCGCAAAAAACTTAGTGTGCGTTTTGGCTTTGAGATCATATCCGGGAATGAAGCGTACGCGCGCCTCGTCCTCGGCATTGAACTTCGCAACCCCTCGGATGAATCCGTTCTCATCCACAATATGGATGGTTTGGATATCCTGATTTGCGCTCAATCCTTTGCGAACGAACACAAACTCGGTCACTGGAGCATCAAATGCTCCTGGGACGAGGTCAACTGCCAGCGCGTTTGCGCCGGCTCCGGTCGGAACATTGCCGGCCGGTGGGTTGTCGGGCGACAGGGAGACCGTTAGAGTGTGATACTCCAACGGGCATCCGCCAAAAGGTGTTCCGTGCTTGATGTGCTGCCAAATCGCATTGGCATCATCCCACGTAACACCCCCGGCGCCTGTCACGTCGGCCCGAAGTTTTTGCTGGGGTCCGAGTTTCTTCGTGCCGCGGAGATGATCCACGACAGCGTTAAAGTCTCCCCAACCGATGGTTCCATTTTTGAGCACATCCCCCAAGTCTCCGCAAAGGAGGGGCTTGGCATCAATGTCCATGCTTGCGGCGCGCTCTTCTGCGCGCACACTCGCTTCTTCGTTCGCACCCGCACCCTCGTTTGCCGACGCAGTCGTCAAAGCGAGGAGGGACGGTATGCCCAGAGCAAGAATCGCGATAGCCAGAATGAGGTTCCTCATGGTGCTTATTCCCCCTTTTCGTTTTTAGCAGTCCCTATTTGGCGATCCCTCTTTCCTATTCCATATTTGCCTCCTTTTCAAAGGGCAGTTTGGTGGGAGATTTTGAGGTTCCCAACAGCAAAAGTCTATATGAAATACATGAATTTGTCAAGTTTACGCGCGCCCGCATTGAAGTAAAAGATTGAGTTCTAATAAAAAATATCCCTGACTGCGCGAAGCACAGTCAGGGAGTTGGTTGGGGGGAAGGATTTACTTCACTTGGAAGGAAAACCCCTCCCCTTCAACGCGGAAATCTTCCGCGTGGGGGACGACCGGCTGGTCGTACTCCACGCCCAGAACCTTGAGGGTGTGGGTGCTGCCGGGCGTGGCGTTTGGCGAGACGCGTGCCATTACCCACATTTGGAGATTTCCGCAAAATACCGGATATGGCCAGGAGATCTTCAGAAGGTTTACGCTCTCCACCTTTGGGGTGGAAGCATAAACTCTGCTATCCGGTCCCACGAGGGATAGGTTGGCAAGATTTCCAGTGGCTCCCTCATAGCGAACTAGGAGGGATCGAATATGAGGAGTGCCTGCAATTCGCTCCTCAAATCGTACGGGTAGAAAAACGATTTCGCCCGCATCCACCTCGCGTCGTTCTCCAGCGATGGGTTGATCTCCCATGAGCATGCGGAGCACTTGCTCTGTCGAGCCGCTTCCGCCTTCCCTGCTGCTGTTGCGCACCGTAATGAATTCATCATACGGCGCCTGTTCGTCGGTGGGGCAGTTGGAGATGAAGTCCCCAACTGTGAACTGGCAGTCGGGGCCGTAGTGGCCCCGTACGGGGCACTGACCGTCAGCCAACGCCGTGGTGGCGGCGGGATTCACGCTGCCCGCCATGCCGGCGGCCGTGGCCAACAGCAGGATGCCTAGAACCAGAATAAAAAACTTACCCATTTTGCCCCCTTCGGCTAATCTTTTCAATGAAGGATTCAATAAGATTTCCCTCACTGTCTGGCATATATTATACACCCTATCTTTCAAATTGTCAAGCCCTGCGCAAAATTAAAGGCCTATTTGCTGTGCTGGATTTATTTCAAGCCAAATAAAAAGCCCCGGCTGCAACTTGGTGTGCAGTCGGGGCTTCTTGGTGAGGGCTAATAGCTCCTAATGAGGAGCGTTTGGTCCTGTATGGTTAGGGTTGCTCCCGGGTTGGGGTGTCGGGGTTGGTCGAGGCCCGTTGGCGCCGGATTGCAACGTTGGAGAATCGGCAGTCGGTGCTGGTTCCGTAGGGACGGGTTCAGGCGTTGCCGTCGCTGTGGGTGGCAATTCCGTAGCCGTGGGTATAGGAGTTTCCTCAACCCGAGCTGGCTTTTCTGTTGGAGCCGCCGTAGGCGTCTCTTCCAGTGCGACGATAGGCGGTGGCACCGTCGCAAGAATTGGCGGCTCTACGGTGATTGGGACGGGTGTCACCGGAACGGCGGTAACGGTAATTGTTTCTCCCAAGAACCGCACCGGAACTTCGAATTCCCGATCATTCTCGAGTCTTCCGCTGGGGTTCTCGTTTTTAAAGACGAGGACTCCGCGAGCGGAGAACGTCGGAATTCGCCCGAGTTCTGTGGCGAAGGAAATTGGAGATCCTGGCTCACCCTTTGCGACAAACAAGAGGGAAGAGTCAAGTGCTCGGCGTGTGCCGTCGGCGGTTAGCTCATAAAGAGCAACACTGCCAACGGTTCCCTCGAAGATGGTCCAATGGCCGCTTCCCTTGACCATCCCGACAACCATAAATTTCTCGCCGGAGGAAGGGACAATCTGGTTGGGACGGGGGGAGGAGACGAAGATGTCTTCGAGTTCTCCGATGCCGTCCACAATTAGAGTGTGGGCGTACTCGCCCGGCTGGAACGACGAGCTTGGCCAGAAGTAAGGAACCATCCTCACGACTGTATTGCCAGCGATCGTTGTGGGTAATTCGCGGCGGTCGCCACACGTGTTGCCAAGCCATTCTCCGTCAAGGGAATAGATATCGGCTCCGATGTAGCCGACGGCGCCGCCAGACGTGTGTGTCTTGGTGGTGAACGTCTTGAACTCTCGAGCCACTTTCTCGGCTTCTTGTCGAGTTAGGGCTTGAATGGGTTCGCTGGCGCCACTCCTCGATACCCCTAGGATTGGTTGCCCGCATGGCTGCATGAGCTGGCGCGGGGTCGTGTGCCAGTTTTTGAGATAGATTTCTGTCGGTTCAACTGTGAACCTGGTGTAATCGGTTGGCGGTGGGAGCTTCTGTCCCAGGACACGGAGCGTGCCCATGGGCATTTTGGCCTCTTGGTCGAGGGAAAGGCCGAAGCCATCCTCGACTTGGAGGTCTTGCATCGTGACCTCCATGGGCGCCGTCGCCCTGGAAATCGTGGAAGGCAGTATGCCTCCTCCGGCTAAGACGGTGGTTACCGTCAGCGCCGCCAGCGCAAACAGGAACAATATGGTCCATGGGTGTTTCCGGAACATGAGTTTCCCCCTTGTATCTTGAATTTCCGAATTTTTGGGACCCGTTATCTCCTATAATTACCTCCTCTTAAGAACTTACGACTTTGGTGGCACAAGGCCACGTCGTATCGGGTTAAAGTATATACTATCTTTCTAAATTTGTCAAGAGCGCTATCCTACATTCTACTCCGAATCGCAATCAGTTCACCCTAGCCAACTATTATCATCTACGATGAATAGTATGGCAAAACAAATAACAGACGACCAAAGAAACGAGATTTACGCGCTCAAAAGAGCAGGTCAAAAACAAAAAGATATTGCTCGACTGCTTCACAAGGATCCCTCGACCATATCCCGAGAACTGAAACGAAACAAAAGCGATTCGGGTAAGTATCTGGCAAGAGGAGCAAAATTGAAAACCAGACAAAGAAGAATACAAGCGAATGCGCGATTTAAAAAAGTAGAACGCAACGCACAACTAAGAAGGTATCTTGGTAAAAAATTGAAGAAATATCTATCGCCCGAGCAAATCGCAGGACAATGGAACAGAAGCCATAATGACCAACAAATCGGCAAAGACACCATCTACAAATTTGTGTATGAAAAGCGAAAAGACTTGGTAAAGTACTTGCGATGCCAGAAAGGCAAGTACCGACGCAGATATGGCACAAGGATACGAGAAAAACAACGAGATGAGAGAAAAAAGCGAAGAATAGACGCGAGACCGGAAATCATCAACTTGCGCCAAAGAATTGGAGACTGGGAAGGAGATACGGTGCGAGGTAAAAGCAATTCAGGACACCTTATCACCTACGTCGAAAGAAAGTCAGGATATTTGGTGGCAGGCAAAGTAGAACATGCAACAATGGAGAATATCAATGCGTTTACGATTAGGGAGTTTACAAAGGTTCCTTGCGGTAAACGGTTATCAATCACGTATGACAACGGCTCCGAGTTTTCAGGATATGATATCATAGAACAAGCAACGGGAATGATCGCATACTTTGCATGGCCATATCACTCTTGGGAGCGAGGCACAAATGAAAATACCAATGGACTTCTGAGACAGTTTTACCCCAAGCGCTCAAGATTTGACGACATTACCCAAGAACAATTAGACAAGGTTGTGCGACTCATCAATAACAGGCCGAGAAAACGGCTAAACTACCTTACTCCATATGAAGTATTCAAGAAAAATTGCGTTTTGGAATAGAATTAAAGGCCGTCCCGCGGAGCGGGGCGGCTATCCAACCAAATGGCGGAATGCTTCTCTTTTTGAAGAAGATTACGCGGTAATCCCAAACTGGATTTCGTACAGGTTGCGGTAAATTCCCTGTTCTTTGGCAATCAATTGCTCATGAGACCCGCTTTCCGCGATGCGGCCCCCTTCCAATACCATAATGCGGTCAGCTTCTCGCACTGTGCTCAAGCGGTGAGCAATGATAAAGGTTGTGCGTCCCTGCATGAGCGTATTGAGGGATTCCTGGATGAGCTGTTCAAGCTGCGCGTCCAGGGCTGAAGTTGGCTCGTCTAAAATAAGGATGCGAGGATTGCGCAGAATTGCGCGGGCCAAAGCCAATCGTTGCTTTTGTCCTACGGATAATTTTACGCCTTTCTCTCCCACTCTTTGCTTGTATTTGTAGGAAAACCTCTCAATGAACTCGTCTGCGTGAGCTAATTTGCAAGCGTTTATCACTTGCTGCATGTTGGCTTTGGGATTTCCATAGCGGATGTTGTTGAGAATGGTATCGTTAAACAACACAATCTCTTGAGGCACGATCGCAATTTGAGAACGCAGATTGTCCAGATGAATACGTCTGGTATCTCGTCCGTCAATCAAAATACTTCCTCTTGTTGGCCGGTAATACAGGGAGATCAAATCCACGAGCGTGCTTTTTCCTTGCCCGGATCTTCCCACGAGCGCAATTTTCTGTCCCGGATTCGCGATAAAATTAATGTCATGAAGCGCGGGCGCCTGATCTTCGTCGTACGAAAAAGAGACATTTCGAAATTCCAATTTTCCTTTGACTCGCTTGAGATACAATGCTTTGGTTGGATGATAATTTTCGGCGGGAGTTTCCAGTAATTCTTCAGCGAGCGCAAGAGAAGTTATCCCGTTTTGAATGACATGCCAGTTGCGGGCCAGGATCACGAAGGGGCCAAAGATAAGGGTGGTATAGGCGTTTACAGCTACGATTTGCCCTACCGTAAGCGTTCCCTGCGATACGAGATGAAAGGAATACAGAAAGATGAGCAGTTGCGTGGCACTGATGATCACTTTTTGCCAAAACGAAAGATTCTGCCACAAGGTAGCAATACGGATTTCAAGAGAAGCGGTGCGCATACGGAAATTCTTGCGGAGGCGTTCCTGCTCGATTTTTTCGGCGGATGCCTGTTTGACGATGCCCACGTTATCAACGATGTCGTATGCTTCTCCATACGCTCGGTTGGAGGAGCGGTACACTCGTTTGAAAAGTTTGGTAAGCGTTGGCGTGCTGCGAGCGAGGATAAAAGTATACAAGAGAAGAGAGATCAACACGACAGCTCCCATTTCGATATTGATAAAAAAGATAAATCCAAGAGCGAGCAAGATACTCAAGAATTGAGGAGCAAGGTCTACGACGATACGGCTCATGATTTGGCTGATTTGTTCGGAAGCGGTATTAATACGGTCAAAAACTTCTCCGGTTTTTGTTTGTTTATGGAATTTCATGGGAAATTCAAGCATTTTCCCCAGACTTCCGCTTAAATAATCAGCATGCAAAAGAGCGCCAAGCCACTCGCTCTTTACTCCGATTTTCCAGTCTACGATATCCGCCACTGTTTTTGCGGCAATCCAGAAACCGATGGTAACGAAAAACGCCCGACTTGCGTGGATGAGACTGTCAATCAAGGATCCCGCGAGCCATGGAACAATCGCGTTGGCAAAAGCGGAGACAACGCTTAACGCTCCCAGGAACACAAGCGTTTTTCGGTAGGGCTTGATATATTTAAGGATGATGGAGAATATCCGCATGGCTAAATTATGCAATATTTTTGAGAGAAGTCAAATTTGGAGTGGTGATAAAAAACTGGCGGACATACGAAACTCCTTCTTGGGCACACTGTTTGGAAAACCTTGCGGAGCGCGGCCGGCGCGAGTAAGAACAAAAATTCAGCAGAATTTTATGCGTGTTTTTCCAAACGGTGTGCCGAAGAATGAGTTTCGTAATTCAAAGTTTTATGCTACTCTTTGCTTGAAAACTTTGAAGAAGAAAAACTCCATCAAAAGGTTATTATTCATATCATATTCTCTTGCAGCTTATGAGGAAAGACCGTACAATAAATAATTACGTGAGTGTGGAAATTAACAACGAAACGCGGAGGCAAATAGAGGAGGAAGAATTGATGGCTATTGTCAAACACGTCTTGCGTTCAGAAAAGATATCGCGCGCCGAGTTGTCTATTGCGTTGGTGGGCACCCAAAAGTCCCGAGAGCTGAACAAGCGGTATCGCCAAAAAGATAAAGCGGCAAATGTGCTTTCGTTTCCGATTGCCGATGATGTTTCTGGTGTGGTGCGCGGGGAAATTATTTTGTGTCCGGCGCAGATTCAGCGAGATGCCAAAGTTCATGGTATGATATTTGAGGAAACGCTGCGTTGGATGCTTATTCACGGGATCCTGCATGTGGCGGGATATGACCATGAAACAGAAACAGATGCTGAACACATGGAGAAGTTGGAGGAGAAATATCTCAAAAGCAAGTCATTTCTCCAGTGAAATAATTTCGATTGTTCCCATTATAATTTAGTGCATTTTTCGTATTTGTTTCTATGAATCCGCAGATTATCGCGGGTATCGATATCGGTACTCATTCAATTAAAATGGTGGTTGCTCATTTGAGAGAAGAAGGAGGAGAGTTGGAAGTTTTGGGATTTGGCGAAGAATCCTCTTCGGGAGTTCGCAAAGGCGCGATTGTGCGGCCCGAAGAAGTTTCAGAACGAATTATTTCGCTGCGCAATCGCTTGGAAAATATCACGGGCCAGCGCATGGAAGGAGTATTCGTGAATGTGGGAGGAACGCATATCTTTACCATTACGTCTCATGGGATTGTGGCGGTTTCCCGCGCGGACGGGCATATCTCGCAGGAAGATGTTGACCGCGTGCTCCAGGCCGCGCAAGCTTTTTCGCTTCCTTCCAATAAAGAAATTTTGCATGTGGTTCCCCAGCAGTTTTTGGTGGATGGCGAAGGAAATCTGAAAGATGTAGTGGGAATGAAAGGAGTTCGTCTGGAAGCGGATGTGCTGGCGGTTTGTGGATTTAGTCCGTATGTTAAAAATGTGACAGAAGCGGTGCTTGGAGCGGATTTAGCGGTTGATGATATCACTCCGGGTTCTCTGATGGCTTCATCTGCGGTTTTGACTCCCCAGCAAAAAGAATTAGGATGCGCCGTGTTGGATTTGGGAGCGGGCACCACAAGCATTGCGGTGTACGAAGAAGGCGAATTAATTCATACGGCGGTGTTTCCCGTAGGATCTGAAAATATTACCAATGATATTGCCATTGGATTGCGCACTGAACCTCATATCGCAGAACGAGTAAAGATCGAATATGGAAGTTGCCAAAGCGCCGCAAAGGGCAAGAAAATGGAGAAGATCGAAATCCCCGATGACGATCCCCTTGTATTTTCCCGAAAAATACTTAACCATATCATTGAAGCCCGCGTGAAAGAAATTTTTCAATTGGTGAATAAAGAGCTCAAGCAAATTGGCAAACAGGGAATGCTTCCAGGAGGAATCGTGTTGATTGGCGGAGGAGCGAAATTGCCTAAAATTGTAGATGTGGCTCGCAAGGATTTGAAGCTGACGGTAAAAATTGGCACGGCGCGCGGTATTGTGAGCCCTCAACAGGATCCTGCGTACTTGGGGGTCATGGGATTGCTCATTGACGGTGCGAATGATTGGCAACCGCGCAAGAATGCGATGTTCCGCATAGGTTGGCTTTCCAAGATCAAAAGGATTCTTCGCTCGTTTATTCCTTAAATGGCTTTGAATTACGAAACCAGTACATATAAGGTTTTGAGAACACGGATATGTTTCTGCTGAAAAATTCCTGGTGCTCCCGCCAGTCGCGCTCCCAACGCTCTCAAAACCTTGTATGTACTGGTTTCGTAAATTCAAAGTAAATGTGCTGTCTCGTGTATCTGGCGGTTTGTATCTTGAAATTACGATGAGATACGACATAGTGTAATTTCGTAATTCGTATCGTATATGCAGAACCCAAAGAGTATGGATGCTCACACGACAATTAAAGTAATAGGGATCGGAGGGGCTGGGGGGAATGCGGTGGATCGTATGGCGCAATGCAAAATTAAGGGCATTGATTTGATTGCGGTGAACACGGACGCGCAAGATCTCAAGAAGATTAAGGCGGACGTGAAGATCAGAATCGGCAAAGAGAGCACGCAAGGATTGGGAGCTGGGATGAATCCCGATGTTGGCCGCCGGGCCGCCCTCGAAAGCAAAGAAGAACTTCAAGCTGTTCTGAATGGAGCGGATATGGTTTTTTTGGCCGCGGGACTTGGCGGGGGCACGGGGAGCGGAGCGATTCCTGTGATTGCGGAAATGGCCAAAGCCCAGGATATTCTTACGATTGCGGTGGTAACGCGGCCATTTTCTTTTGAAGGCGCGTGGCGTGCCAGATTAGCGGATCGCGCGTTGGAAGAACTGAAAGGAAAAATAGACACCTTGCTGGTGATTCCCAATGATCAAGCGCTCAAATTGATTAATCAGGACACATCTGTCATATCTGCGTTCTGGAAAGTGGATGAAATTTTGCGCCAGGCGGTGCAGGGTATTTCTGATCTGATTGTGTTGCCGGGTATTATTAACGTGGATTTTGCGGATTTGCGTAGTATTATGCGAAACTCTGGAAAGGCGGTGTTTGGTCTGGGGCAGGCAAAAGGAGAAAAACGCATTGAAGCCGCACTGGATTCCGCGCTGAATTCCCCTTTGCTGAATATGTCTATCAAGGGGGCAAAAGGAGCGTTGTTCAATATCGCCGGAAATGACGACTTAAGTTTAACTGAAATTGAAGAAGCCGCTCAAAAAATGAAATCGGAATTATCCCCGCAGGCCAAAATTATTTTTGGAGCGGTGCAGGATAAATCATTAAAACCGGGAGAAGTGCGCATTACCGTTATAGCGACTGGATTTCCTGAATAGCGATGAAAAAAGAGTTTTCGAGCGCCTTTGTGTTATTATGGCTCTGCGCGTGTTTCGCGGGAGGAGTAGCGGCAAGTTTGATTGCTCACGCGCACGGCTTTGCGGAGCAGGGAAGAGAAATAATCGCCAGTCAGCTTTGGATGCTGGCTGGTTTTGTTTTCTTCTTCTCTCTTTTGTTGTGGGGGAGAAAGCGTTGGGGGTGGATATTGATTGTGTATGGCATCCTTGCTTTTGCCGGGGGTGTATCTCTTTATCAGATACAAAGCGCGCGCAGAGATGCGATGGGTGAAGGAGTTTTGGCGCAGCAGGATGTATCGTTTGAAGCGCGCGTGGCGCAAGAACCGCTTGCCAAGCAAAAGAACACGCAAATTGTTGTGCGGCCGGAGGGCGAGGAATATCTGATCTTGTTGTACGGAGATTCTTTTTCAAGGGTTGAATATGCAGACAAGCTTCGCATTTCTGGCAATGTGGAGTTGCCGCCCGTCTTTGAAGATTTTGATTACGCTTCGTATTTGCGGGGGCATGGAGTGTACGCCGTGATGTATTATCCCGACATTGCGGTGATGGAAAGCAAGCAATATCAAAGCTGGGGGGAAGCTACCAAGGGAGCGATGATTGAAATCAAACAACATCTGCGGGATATTGTTGAACGAACAATGCCAGCCCAAGAATCCTCTGTGTTTGAAGGAATGATGTTTGGAGATTCTGGTCAGCTCTCTGCGCAAACAAAAGAAGAGCTGAACGCTTCTGGTCTGCGGCATATTATCGCGATCTCCGGAATGCATATCGCGCTGTTAATTGTGATGAGCATGCGGTTTTTTCTTTGGGTGGGATTGTGGCGCCAGCAGGTATTTTTTGTTACGTTGGTTCTTGCGATTCTTTTTATCGTATTCACGGGGTTTCAACCTTCCGCGGTGAGAGCTGGCGTTATGGGCGCTATGCTTTTGCTTGGCCAGCAAGCGGGCCGCTTGTATGTTGCAGAACGAGCATTGCTTCTTTCGGCGGCGGGTATGCTTTTGGTTGATCCTTTATTAATCGGAGACGCGGGATTCCAGCTTTCGTTTGGAGCTGTCTGGGGAATTCTTTGGTTCATGCCCTTGCTGGAACGGTGGACGGCAAAGATTCCAAACTTTCTGCATCTCAAAGAGGTGCTCAATATGAGTATTGCCGCGCAGATCGCAACATTGCCCATTATGGTGTTATCTTTTGGAAGCGTTTCATTCGTGTCATTGTTGGCGAATATTTTGGTGGTGCCGATGGTCCCTGCTATTATGGTTGGCGGACTGGTGGCGCTTGTTCTTTCTTTGCTGGGGAGTTTTGTTCAGAGTTTTATCTTTGTTCCCGTTACGCTCTTGCTCTCGTATATGCTTCAGATTGCAGAATGGACATCAGGGTTTCCCTTTGCGTGGGTGAGTTTCCATCAAAATGCGATATGGTGGTTGATGGCATTCCTGTTTCCGTTTGTTTTGCGCGCGTGGAAAGAGCGGAGAAAAAGTTTATTTCCTTTTGGGTAGCGCGACTTCGTAGTACAATAAAGAAATGTTTCGGAAAATTTCCAAAGCGCACGTGATTGCCGTGGATATGGGATACGGGCATTGGCGAGCAGCTCTGCCATTTGCTGATTTAACGGGAGGCGAAGGTATTCTCGCGGCCGACAATTATTCTGGTATCCCTTCGTATGATAAACATCTTTGGGAACAATCCCGTGTATTCTATGAATTTGTTTCCAGGTTCAAGAAATTTCCCGTGCTGGGGAATTTCGTGTTTGCTCTTTTTGATAAATTTCAAAGCATTGAAGAATTCTATCCCAAAACTCATCATCTTGAAGGCCCGACGTTTCAGCTTAAACAAGTGTACCGGCTGATGAGAAAAAAATCATGGGGGGAGCATTTCATTGACCAGCTCAATGCGAATCCCCTGCCGCTCATTACCACTTTTTTCATTCCGGCTTTTATGGCTGAATATTGGGGGTACGCCGGCCCTATTTACTTAGTGATTCCAGATACCGATGTTTCTCGAGCGTGGGCTCCTCTCCATCCATCGAAAAGCCGTATTACATATTTGGCATCCACCCGTCAGGTTGCATTGCGGCTTGCGCGCTACGGGGTGCGCAAAGAGCATATTATCTATACCGGGTTTCCTTTGCCGTACGAATTGCTTGGTGAAAAGAAGAAAAAGGCAAAAACAATTTTGCGGAGGCGTTTGGCGCATTTGGATCCTGAAAACGTTTGGCGTCATAAGTATGCGCTGCTGGTAAAGCAATATCTTGGCGTACTGCCAAAAGAAAAAGCGCGCAACGCTCCAACCTTGATGTTTGCCATTGGAGGAGCTGGCGCGCAAGAAGATTTGGCTGTTCATGTTATGCGCGGGTTAGCTCCGCGCATAAAAAAGAAATCGCTGAAACTTATTGTAGTTGCTGGCATTCATGAGAAACTAGCAAAATTCCTTGAGAAGTTAGCAAAGGAATTACAAATCAAAACCGGCGAAAACAAGGCATTGCATATTCTTTCCGCAAAAACAAAAGAAGAATATTTTATTTCGTTTGGGAAGGCAATTCAGGAAACGGATATCTTGTGGACAAAACCTTCAGAGCTTTGTTTTTACAGCGCTTTGGGACTGCCTATTATTATTGCTCCTCCTATTGGATCTCAAGAAATTTTTAATCGGGAATGGCTTTTGGATGTTGGAGCCGGAGTTGATCAGAAGGATCCCAAATATGTGGATCAGTGGCTGCCTGACATGATTCAGGAGGGAGTGTTGGCGCGCGCGGCCATGCAGGGATATGTGGAAGTGCCCAAAGACGGCGCGGAAAACATCAGCCGATTTGTTACCGGCTGATTATAGAAAAGTTATTCATAGAACTTTCGTAATGTATGTGGATATTCATAGCTCTTGGCGCATATTTTGTTCTTGCGGTAGTTGCGCTGCTTGATAAATTTTTGCTCGCAGGCCCTATCCAAAATCCAAAGGTGTATGCTTTTGCCATTGGTTTGTTGGGAGGAGTTGGTTTTGTTCTGGTTCCTTTCGGTTTTTTGGAAATTCCGGAACCCCTATATATTGTGTTTGGGCTACTAGCAGGATTTTTATACATTTTTGGCCTCGTGGCGTTTTTTTCCGGGTTGCAGAAATTTGACGCTTCGCGCGTGGTGCCCGCGGTTGGAGGAATCCTCCCCGTGTGCACATTAATCTTTACGGCTGTGTTTGTTGGCAAGGAGGGGTTTGCTTTTGAGTCGTTGCCGGCATTTGCTTTGCTTCTTGTCGGAAGTGTTGGGATTAGCTGGGAAAAACGCACTAAGCTCACGAGAGAAAGTTTCATTTATTCTGCGCTCGCGGCATTGTTTTTTTCGCTTTCTTTTGTATGCGCGAAATTCGTCTATGAAGTTCAGCCATTTTTCTCCGGACTCTTGTGGGTATTATGCGGAAGTTTTGCCACATCCTTGCTGTTCTTTTTGTTTAAAGACGTGCGGCAACAAGCGCGAGTATTTATTTCAAGAAAAAAGGAAAACACCGCTAAAAAAATGTCGGCGGGGATTGGCGTGTTGTTTGTTGTAAATCAGGCAATGGGAGCATTGGGAAGCGTGCTGCACAGCAGAGCGATTGATTTGGCTCCATTTGCCTACCTTGCTTATGTGAACGCTCTGGAAGGAGTGAAATATGTTTTTGTCTTGTTGTTGGCGCTGATGTTCTCTTTATGGGTTCCTCATATTCTAAAAGAAGAGCTTACCAGAAGGGTCATTGCGCAGAAAATTATTTTTATTGGTTTGATTGCGGCTGGTCTTGCGCTGATGGCTTCATCCGGAATTTGGGAATTATAGGTATGAAAAAAAGAATTGCTTTGATTGTTGGGGGAATAGGGATGCTGATTGTCATTGCGGCTGTTGGTTTTTTGTTTGTGGGAACAGCGGAACCAGTCCTACATCCTTTGTGGGGAGTGGGGTTTTCTCAAAAACATGCGGCGGCTTTGCGGCTCG
>Ga0155038_112_pt2 | contig 34728 bp, 39 predicted proteins | sample RifCSPhighO2_01_FD_106006 | JGI IMG/M metagenome (GOLD analysis project Ga0155038, IMG submission 106006) | Candidatus Wildermuthbacteria bacterium RIFCSPHIGHO2_01_FULL_45_20
TTACTATATCATAACCAGAAAATCAGAGAAGAAAAAAGTCGCGCAGCTTCTTAGCTACGCGACCGGCTCACGAAGTGTGCTATGAGAAAAACTCGCGCTGATACTCTTCAAGAGTATACCCCGTGAGCATCTGGAACAACCGATGATATCTCGCTCTTGTTTCCTCGACGAGAGAAGGCGGGATCACGCAATGTTCGCGCACGAAAGAAACATGATCGGGATTGCGAGGATCCAGATTGCCAATTCCAGGTCCCCATGGCGTTTCGATCTGCGCTCCCCAATCGCGCACCATCTGCTTATCAAAGAAACGCGGATCCTGCTTTGAACGGAGCGCTTCTTGAACATCCTCAACCATGGCGAATCTGGAGGAATCAGGAGTCAAAACTTCATCAGCAACGCGTAAAGTGCCCCTAGCCCATGGCGCAATTGCATTGCCGACTTCGAACTTTGTATCCAGAATAATAATTCCACGGCTAAATGCATACCCATACGCTGTGATATACAAGTTTTCAAGCCGCTCCACCGCCATTCTACCGAGAGATCCGGTTCTGGCAAAAAATTCTTCAGCCATGATATTTACATCATGGCCTTTAAATTCTTTGGTAGAGGGAGTGAAAACCGGCACATTAAGCTTCGCCCATCGGGGCAATCCAACAGGCATTGACTGTCCTGCCGCAGTACCTTTCTCTTGGTATTCACGGAAAATAGATCCTCCAAGGTGATACCGGAAAATCATTTCGTACGGCATCATTTTGAGATCATACACTACCAGTGATCTCTTTGCCGGAATTGCAGAATACCTTTTGCGAAGATACTGCGTCATATTCATGGCTACCTGATCACTTAATATGTCCGGAAATATAACGTTCATCCAGAAATGCGTCAATGTAGTAAGGATTTCTCCCTTGGAGGGTATAACGCTCGGCAATACGAAGTCGTAGATACTAATCCCATCGCTTGCGACGAGAAGTATCGCTCCTGGAATCCCTGGGATCGCAAACGCATCCCGAACTTTCCCTTGATTTACAAGAGTAAATCCTTGGGAAAGAAGATCGCGCACATACGGGGCAGTTCGCCGAATCGGAGGAAGCTTTGACGTAGTCATTACAAAAGTACTCCTTTCTCGTCAAATCAGCACTAAAAATACTGTAGCATAACTTATTTTCTTTGTAACTATACTGGATCAAATAAATTCTTAAGGAAAGAAAGCGAACGCATCAGAATTAAACTTTCCGATTTTTGCCCGACCGATTCGGCCGCGCAAAGCGTGGCAAAATCCGTTGGCAAAATTTCTGAAAGTTTAATTCTGGTGGGCGGCACAAGACTCGAACTTGTGACCTTCGCAATGTGAATGCGACGCTCTAACCGACTGAGCTAGCCGCCCTTGTTTCTGCTTTTTTATAGCATGTTCTGCTCTGAAAGAAAAGTTGCATATTCCTTCATTTTTGATATCTTCAAGATAGTATCGCTTCGAGCATCGGAGGGTTTATGACCATGCAGACCATCTTTCCTATTACCGGAAAAATCATACGGTTTAACAACCAAACCCTTTTCCTTTGCGATCAACTCCCGTTATGCGGCGCCGGACAAACCGAACAAGAAGCATGGGAAAGTTTTTTTCTCTGTGCAAAAGTGTATTATGCTCCTGTCTCCCAGGAACCTTCTCCGTCATCTCGCGATCCGCCAGAACTTCCAGCGTAACCTTTATTCTTCGTACCCACCGAACCCGGAACATCTCCGGGTTCATTTTTTGCACAGACTTTTATTTTGAACGACAAAACACCTTTGCAGCACAGGAGTATGCATCACGCACGGAGCGCGGCCGGCGCGAGTAAGAACAAAAATTCAGCAGAATTTTATGTGGTGATGCATACTCCTGTGCTGCAAAGGTGTTTTGTCGTTCAAAATAATTTACAGATCGGTTTCCTTCTCTTATAATAGAGAATGTCTTTTGAAAATTTGTTACGCGCAAAATGAATACCGAGACAATTTCCCATGAAAATCTTTGAATATCAATTTAATCCACGCGTGAAGAAAGACCGCTTCCTCAAGGCTCTCTCTTTTGAACCCCAGGAAGAAAAATCCGAGCGAAAGGGAAATCTGTATTTCGTTGCGGAACTTACCAACAGCATTCCCTCCAACGCTCCCTTTATCAATAAACTCGCGCAGCAGATTAAAAAAGAATACTACAGCGAAGGAACATCCGCCAAAGCTCAAAGCAATCCTCAAGAACAAGTGTTTTCCACAAGTTCGAACTTTAAAAAGGCGCTCCGTAAAGGAAACGACTTTCTCAAAAAAGAATCGGCCAACGGCAACACCGATTGGATTGGCAATCTGCATATCGCGCTCATCGCGCTGTCTCCTGAAAAAGGAAACATGCAGTTCCATTTTGCCAAAATCGGAAACGCCAAAGTTTGGATGGGACGCAATGGCTCTCTCGTGGATATCGGGAAAAAAATCGAAACATCTCAAGCCGCTTCCGGAGCACCTCAAGGATTTGGAAATGTTGTTTCGGGATCTGCGTTCTCTGGCGACCGTATTCTCCTCTTCACTCCCGACCTCTTTGACTTTTTCGCTCAAGAAAATGTCTTGCAGGACTTGGGACTCTTTAATGAGAATAAGCAATTCCGCACGCTTTTTGACCAAAAAAATAAAGAACTCGCCCGAATTTCCGGCATCTTCTTTGGCATTGTTCTTGATTCTTCAAGCACCGCAGCAGAAAGCGCCCATCCTTCTTTCGGATCCCGGCTTCTCGCTTTGCGGTTTCGGGAGCCTTCTGTGCCGCAGTTCTCACTCCTCAAAGCAAAAGTGCCAAAGATGATTTTTCCCATGCTTCGCAAACTTCCTTTTGCTCGAGCTGGCGCTTTTATTGCCAAACAATTGCCGCACAAATCAGAGCAAAAAATTTTTACGTCTCCATTCCTCAAGCCGCTAAATATCGTCTTCAAGGCAAAGCAAAAAGCGTTCCGAGCAACAAGCAATATGCCTTCTCTCTGGCGCAATATCCTGATTGTCGGCGTCTTTAGCTTACTTCTTTTTGTGGGCTTTGCTTTTTTCTATCAGAAAAAGAATCCGCTTTCTTCTGAAGCCCAGCAATCCTATATCCAAGCGATGTCTCTTCTTGCGCAGGCCGAAACTGCTCTTGCGAATAACAATTCCCAAGAAGCAAACCGACTTTTGCAGGAAATATGGAATCTTGCGGCTCCCTATACCAACGAAACCTCGGCAACCCAGAAAGACCGCGAGGTTTTTGAGCAGCTTATGGTTCGCATCAATCCTCAACTTACAACCTTAAACAACATTCAAGAAATCAACGAACTTTCTCCGATTTTTCAAATCCCAGAAAGCGCGCTGAAAAACCCTTCCCATATAGAGCTTGCCGATGCGAATTTTTATGTCTTCAATACAACCTCTTCCCAAGTGTATATCATCAACTCCGGCAATGCAGCGCATGGAACAAATCTTGATATCGGATATAGCGCGCAGATTGCGGCTTCTCTGGAACATGGCGTTGCTTTCTTTACACCGCCAGCTCAACTGTTATTGATCGAAAACGAAAAACTTTCCCAGCAACTCTCGCTTTCTCTTCCCGATCCCGCATCTTCTTTTTCTTCCATTGCGTCTTTTGGAACAAATCTGTATTTCTTAGACAGCACAAACGGAAATCTGATCAAATACTCCAATCCCGCAAGCGGAAATACGCAAGCTTCTTTTTGGCTGGCCGCCAGTTCTTCAAAAAACCCCGAGAACGCCCAATCTTTTTCGATTGACTCCAATATCTGGATACTCACGCACGATTATATCATTGACCGCTATTTCAAAGGGATGTACGAACAAACCTTCAACATTTCCGTATTCCCAAAATTGAACGGCCCGGCAAAAATCCGCACCAACAAGAACACGCCCAATCTTTATATTTTTACCCCGGATCAGCATCGGCTTCTCGTCCTCTCAAAATCAGGAGCTCTCATAAAACAATATGTATTCCCCTCACTCTCGGAACTCCGTGATTTTACAATTTCAGAAGACGGAAACACACTCTATTTGCTCAACGGCAATCAAATCTATCAACTGCATCAGCGCTAAATTTTAAGAAACTTTGAATTGCGAAAGCAGCACATGCAAGGTTTAGAGAACACGGATATGTTTCTGCTGAAAAATTCCTGGTGCTCCCCTTATCACCTCGCGGTGAGGGGCTCGCGCCAGTCGCGCTCCCAACGTTCTCAAAACCTTGTATGTGCTGCTTTCGCAATTCAAAGTAAGAAAGACGGGAGTGCCAGAAGAAGCCGCTCACCGCTCCTGCGGCACTCTCTGCTTGAAGCAAAAAACCGCCGAAAAGCGATTTTTTGCTTCAGAACAATTCGATGTCATTACTTGAGTTCCACCGTTGCTCCTGCTGTTTCGAGTTTCGTTTTCAAAGCGTTTGCCTCCTCCTTGTTCGCTCCTTCTTTTACGATTTGAGGCGCGGCGGCCGCGGCATCCACCAAATCTTTCGCCTCTTTCAATCCTTTGCCGGTTGCGTCGCGCACCACTTTAATCACTTCGATTTTCTTGCCCCCTACCGCTTTCAATTCTACGTTGAAAGATGTTTTTTCTTCGACGGCAGCTTCACCAGCTCCGACAGCAGGAGCCATTGTTACTGCCATGGGAGCCGCGGCTGATACTCCAAATTTTTTCTCCAACACTTTTACCAATTCAGACAAGTCGAGAACAGAAAGTTTTTCAATAGTTTCGACTATGGATTGGAATTTTGCTGGAACTTCTACCTGTATTTCTTTTGTTTCTTCGTTTGCCATAATGTTGTAATTAAGATTTCTTTTCTGCAATAGCGTGTAATGCTACCACTAAACCTTTGATGTTTCCTTCCAATACCGTAACAAATCCAGTCATGGGAGCCGCAATAGTTCCAACCAGCATTCCAAGCAACTCCTCTCTTGAAGGAAGCATTGCGATCGCGTTCATTTGTTCGGCGCTTTGCGTTTGCCCTTCAAAATACCCGCCAAGAATCTTGACACGCTCTGAAGTTCTGGCAAATCCCGCAATGGACTTGATCACTGGCGCCGGATCCTCAAACGCGAATACCGTTGCCAATTGCGCCGTTCCCGCAGGAACCTCGGCTGTCATACCCTTATCGGCAAGCGCCTTCTTGAGAAGCGTTTTTTTGGTTACCGTAAGTTTGGACCCAATTTTCTTGAGCTGCGTGCGAATCGCGATCATCTCTTTCGCGCCCATGCCTTTATAATTCACAAAGACGATTGCATTTTGTTTTGCCAGCCCGTCTTTGAATTGTTCCAGTATTGCTTGCTTTTGAACTCTTGTTTTTGGCATAAAAGCTAAATAAAAATCTGTGGATACATTCCACAGACATAGGCATAAGAAATCGACCTCTCTTGGCGGAAAACGCCAAAACTTTCTTTACCCTCGGCAGGATTTATGATTTCCCTCAAGAGGGAAATCACCTGCTGTCTGCGGATATCTTCGATTGTAGTTCTACTTTACCCTATCTGCCTCAAAGTGTCAATAACAAAAAGATTTATAGATATTTTTGCTTTGCCGCGAGATGCTCTTGATAGGTTTTACTAAATACTGTTTCCCCATCTGGCTTGGAAAGATAAAACCAGTAGGAGCTTTCGGTAGGGTATATAGCCGCTTTCAAGCTTTCGATTCCCGGATTTGAGATCGGCCCCAAGGGCAGACCAGGATATTGATAAGTATTATACGGAGATGCTATCTTCAACTCTTCCAATGAAATATTTGTGGAACGTTTTCCTGTTACATACGTAATGGTAGCGTCCGCCTGCAGGGGCATTCCTTCTGCCAAGCGTTTCCAAAAAATTCCGGAAACAATCTTTTTGTCTTCAGGCGTTCTCACTTCTTTCTCAATAATCGAAGCCATTGTTACCACGTCATATATTGTGTGCCTGCCAGCTTGAATATCTTGACGCATTTGAGATGTTAGCTGCCGGTCAAAATTTTCAAGCATTCGGCGCACAAGTTTTTCTGCATTCTCATCTTCTTGAATTTGATAAGTATCTGGGAAAAGATAGCCCTCCAATCCCATATTCGAGGGCTTATCTGCAAGAAAATCATAGTCGCTCGCCAGTTCAATGGCACTTGCCAGAGCTTTTCCTTTTTGCTTGGGAGAAAATCCTGCCGCTTGGAAAAACTCCTCGCGGTTAAGCAGATTCTCTTCCTGCGCATAATTTCCTATACGTTCAATGCTCCAACCCTCTAAAATTCGCATCTTCGTTTGAATTATCTGCCCGCTTACAAACTTCTGCGCGATGCGAGCCGGGCTTAGGGAAGGACTTACCTTGTAAGTTCCTGCTTGTAGTTTGGAAGCAAAATCTTTCATAAGCACATGAAGTTGAAAAAAAAGAGCTGAACGAATAAGTCCCTCTTTTTCCAACTCGCGGGCTATTTCCCAGCTTCCCTCACCCTGCTTGATTCTAAAGACTTTCTCCTCATGGAAGTCAGAACGCAAGGGAATATACACGCCTGCCCAAAATGTCCACACTCCCCCGCCAAGAGCTAAAACAAACGCGGCGCTTACAAGAAAAAAGAATTTCATGATTCAAAATATCGAATGGCTATTTGGCAAAAAAATCCTCATCAAGCTTCCGGAGTTCTTTGCGCACTTTCATTCTCCGAAACCTGCTGATGCGATGGATAATCAGCATTCCATTGAGATGATCCACCTCATGCTGAAAAATCCGCGCGCCCAATCCTTCAGCTTCAATACGCACTTCTTCCCCTTCGGGAGTTTCGCACAGCACTTCTACTTTCCGAGCTCGTTTCACCGGAACAAATATTCCGGGAAGACTCAAACATCCTTCTTCATGCGCCTCCTCTCCGCCGCTTTTTCTAATGATCTTTGGATTCAAAAAGGCCAAGGGTTTCCTTTTCCCTTGCTCGGGATGTTCTGCTGATTCCACGATAATAATTCGCTTTGCGACTCCAACTTGAGGCCCGGCCAATCCAATACCCTGATATTCATACATGACTGCCACCATATCAGACACAAGTTCAGAAAGACCTTCCAAGCGCGAAGAAACACGCACTGATTCATGAAACAAAACAGGGTCTGGATATTTTATAATTGTGTGTTTTGCCATATTTTACCTGGACATTACAAAATTCTGGCAGGGGTTGAGGGAATCGAACCCCCATCAATGGTTTTGGAGACCATTATTCTACCATTAAACTAAACCCCCGTATTCAAATTCCTCATGTTCAATTTTACAATTTTCCGTCCATCAATAACATACCCAATCTTCTTATTGAGAATACAAACCAATTTTTTAGAGATACCTCCGGAAAAAATTATCTCTTCGCTTCCTTGTGTTTCTTGTGTGCGCGGCAGGAATTGCAGAACTTTTTCAATTCCAACTTTTCCTCCATCGCTTTTTTGGACTTGTGCAAGAAATAATTAATTTCCTTGCAGCTTGCGCACTGGAACTTGGCATATACCTTTTTCTTTGCCTTTGCAGCCATATTCTTTTCCTTCGCAACGAATCCGCCGGTTCGCGGACACCATGCGAACAATCATTCCACTTATTATATTCTCCCTTTGAGCCAGAGGCGGGAATTGAACCCGCGACTTCTTCCTTACCATGGAAGCGTTCTGCCACTGAACTACTCTGGCAGAATCAATATGCATATCCTAGCTCACCAAATCGATTCTGCAATGCTTGTTTTATCTGGGATCGCCCGAATCCACTTTTCAAAAAAACTTCTCTTGCTTTTGCATCTTTCTTATTAGTAAATGCTTCATAATGAATGAGAAGTAATGGACGTCTATTTTTCGTTGCCGCAACTTCACCCTTAAAATGATCTCTTAACCGTAACTTTAATGATTCACTATAACCTATATAAAGCTTCTGATCTTTTTCACTAAACAAGATATACACATACCAAAATTTTACTTCCATATTGTATTAGGCGGCTTACTCTTTCTATTTGATAAAAATATATCTGTGTCGCGTCAGACGCGACTACCTCGCAACCTCGTTTTTGCTAAACCGAGTTTGACTCGGTGGGCCGGGAGGGATTCGAACCCCCGTAGGCATAAAGCCGCCTGATTTACAGTCAGGTGCGTTTGACCGCTCCGCCACCGACCCATTTTGTCTCCTCACCTTTATATCACAAATAAGCTCCTTTGAAAAGCGACCGCATCTCGCTTCTCAAGATTACCCTTCAATCAACTTCCCATGCTCTTTTCGCCATTCAGCGATTTTCTTATGATCTCCCGAAACCAGCACCTTTGGCACACGCCACTTTTTTCCGTCTGGCGTTTCAAAGATTTCCGGCCGCGTGTATTGGGGATATTCAATGAATCCACGCCCTCCCCTGCCGCGCCCCACAGGAATGTGCGCCGGCAAGAACTCCGGCTTGCCAATAACCCCTGGGATAAGCCTGGAGACCGCTTCCACTACAATCAGAGCCGGCAGCTCTCCGCCCATTAAGTCATACTCGCCGATCGAAATCTTATCGTCTGCGATTTTCGTTATTCTCTCATCCACGCCTTCATACCTACCACAAATAAAAATCAGGTGATCCAATTTGGCATATTGATGAGCTAATTTCTGGGTAAATTTTTTCCCCCTGGGAGTAAAAAAAACAACTTTGGATTTTTGGCCGGAAGTTTTCCCCAGTAATTCCATTGCGGCCTTATAGAAAGGTTCGATTTTCATCACCATGCCAAGCCCTCCGCCGAAAGGTTTTTCATCTACGGTCTTATGCTTGTCATCTGCCCAGTCCCGCAAATTATGAGCTTCAATTTTCAGCAGTCCCTTTTCCTGCGCCCGTCTTAAAAGCGACTCTTTAGTATAAGGGGCAATAATTTCGGGAAAAATTGTGAGGATATCAAACGTCAACATGATTGTTTCAAACGAAATAAAAACAACTCTGTCTCGTAACCATACTAGCATCGTTCCCGCCTCCAACACAACCCGATTTATCTCATAAACACTCTTGCTCAAAAAGAAGACGGCGTTACCATACAGTAACACCGTCTTCTTAAGTTCCAAATCCTTCCGGGTTTTTCCCTTCAGGTTTTATTTCCATGCTAGATATTCAGATCTCCCAAACTCGCCGTTCCGGCAGGAGCTTGACTTCGGCGTCCGCCCTCCGGCTCCTCTATCTTGAGGTTAACCCGAGCGTGCGCCTTCAATCCCGCAATACGCACTAAGGTTCGAATCGCGCGTGCCGTTGAACCTTGACGGCCTACAATTTGACCCATATCCTGCGCGTTTACTTTCAAGGAAAGCAATACGCCCATCTCATCAACTTTGCGGGTTACTTGCACATCGTTGGGATTGTCCACCAAACTTTTCACGATGAACTCAAGCAACTCCTGGTACTGTGGTTTCTCTTCCATAAGATCTATCTGTGATATGCCTTCCAAAGAAAGGCAAACCGTTATGATTTCGACCTTTCAGCTTCTCTATCTTTACTTTTTCCCTCTGTATCTAAATTTTATTTGTCTTTCCAATCTTTGTCAAGAAAAAATCAGGAGAACAAATCCTCCTGATTCCAAAATCAAATTCACTGAAAATTTCTTTTTTGTTTCTTTTCTATCTCTTCTTACTCTGGTTTCTTCTCCTCCGCTACCGGAGCTTGCTCGTCTTTCGAAGCTGGCGATGCAGCCGCGGCCTTACCTACTTTATTTCGATGTTTTGCGATTTTTGAACCTTCAATAACTTTCTCCACAATAAGCATATTATGAACGGTAGGAGATGGCTTGGCGCCAACTGAAATCCAATATCGAACACGTTCTCCATCAATACGCCGTTGCTTGGTAAGAGGATTATACACTCCTACCTCCTCGACAAAACGTCCCTTGGAAGGGGCATGATGTTTTTCTGTTACCACCACCTTAAACGATGGCTGATTTTTTCTTCCTGTTCGGAACAAACGAATAGTAAGCATAATAAATAATTTCTCTTATTTCCACCCCTTATTCGCAAGCGCGTTTCTGGCGGCCGCTTGCTCTGCTTCTTGTTTGGAGGAACCCTCTCCTTCTCCCGCGATATCTTTATCCAGATACACTCCCATGCGAAAATGCTTTGCGTGATCCGGACCCCATTCCTTCAAAACATTATACGCAGGGGTAATACCGGTTTTTTCCTGCGCAACCTCCTGGAAACGCGACTTGGCGTCCTGAAAGAGTTTTTGGTCAAAGACTTCCGGCAATCTGGACAATATATATGTTGTAATAAATTTCTCGCAAGATTTCAAGCCCTGATCCAAATAAAGAGCTCCGATAAAGGATTCCATGCTATTGGCAAGGATATATTCCCGCGCTTTGCCAGTTTCTTTTGCTTCTCCTTTCGACAGCAAAAGAAAATCATTAAATCCGATTTCTTTCGCAACCACAGAAAGCATTCTGGCGTTTACCAATGCCGCCCTCCAGCTTGTTAACTCTCCTTCTGGCTTGTCGGGATAATTGTTGTACAAAGATTCTGTTACCACAAGCTCCAAGACGGCATCTCCCAAAAATTCCAATCTCTCATTATGCTCCAAGTGGAAATCCCGATTCTCGTTGAGATAAGACCTATGAACAAACGCCTGCTGCAGCAATTCTTTATTTTGAAATTGAACAGCTAATGTGCTTTCAAGTTCTGCGAAATCTTTCATCCTTCGTTCCGGTCAAATTGCCTCATGGATCCCTTATCGTTGGAGCTATGGCGCAATTTCACCATAAAAATCAATTATTATAATTCCTGCGGATTCTCGGGAGAAGAATTTTCTTTCTCTGCTTTCACTTTTTGCTTCTCTTTTTTCTCCGAAGGAGGAATTTGTCCCGTGCTTTCAAGTTCACGATACACCGTTCCCAATACTCCATTTACAAATTTACCTGACGATTCTCCGCTGAAGTTTTTCGCAAGCTCAATTGCCTCATTGATTGCCACTTTTGGCGGAACTTCTTCCCGATTTCCAAAAATAAGTTCGTAGAGTCCAAGCCGCAACACATTTCGATCAACAATCGTAATTTGTTCCAAAGGCCACTCGGGCGCCGCATTCTCGATAATACGATCAATCGAAGACATATGTTCTATTACTCCATTCGCCAAACGATCCACGAACTCTTTGTTTGTATCCGCAAGACCCGGCCCAAATTCGCGAGTATTCCGTTCAAGAATCCCATCGAGCGTTCCATCCCCTTTCCCGCCGAAATCCCATTCATACAGAGATTGCATTGCGATTGATCTGGCAAGGTGCCTTGAAGCCATAGTTCAACGAGTTACATGACTATCGCGGATTTTATCGCTCTTGCTGATGAGCCGCAATTTCTTTTTCTTTTCTTTTCCGCTCTTTCTTATCTAATTTCGCAAGCACATCCACTACTTGCTTTCCTTTATAGTAACCGCAGTTTTTGCACATGGTATGAGCCAAGACATCCTTGCCGCAATGCGCGCAAAGTCCGAGGTTTTTTGCCTCCAAATGAAGATGCATTCTTCGCTGGCCCTGTCGTGATTTTGAGCGATGCTGTTTTGGGACTGCCATACTAAGACAAAAGTCAGAGTTATTTTTAACTTTTCTTACTATACCTTACCCAAAGAAAATATGCAAGGACCAACCCTCATGAATTACTTTGCGACATGCGCACAGGTTCAAAGCTTCGGCGATGAATTTCGCAAGGGCCATGTAGAGCAAGAGATTCCATATGAATTTTCGTGCCATACCCTTTATTACTGTCAAACCCGTATTGCGGATATCTTTCATGATATTCGAGCATGAGCCGATCCCGAGTTACCTTTGCTATAATTGAAGCCGCCATACACGAGAAAATCTTGGCATCTGCTTTCACCACCGCTTTTTGAGAGATATCCATATCGAGCAATGCGTTACCGTCAATAATTACGCTTCCCAACGTCCTACCTTTGGCCGCAAGCTTTTTTTGCAAGCAATCAACTGCTTGTTTCATTGCCAATCGAGTTGCCTGGAAGATATTAATCTTATCAATCACCGCATGCTCAACAACCGAAAAACCAAATACTACCAAAGGGTGTGCCGTAAGTATTTCGTAAATATCTTCTCGTGCCTGCGCGCTTAACGTCTTGGAATCAAAATTTCCGACTGCGCGGATTTTCGTTTCGTCCAAAAAACAAACAGCGGCCGCAACCACAGGGCCGGCCAATGGCCCGCGGCCGGCTTCATCCACTCCTGCCACTATTTCCTGAAAAATTTTGCGTTTTCTCATAGTCGTTCCCTTTTTCATTGTAGTTCATCGCTCTTGAATAATCTATTCAAAAGCGGCTTGCGAATTTCGCAAGCCGCTTTATTTGAGGCATTCCTAAAGATTCATCACATCCTTCTTTGCCCTTTCGAATTCCTCTGGCGTCGGAGACCCGCGTTCCTTTGCGCAGTGTTTTTTGCCAAAGAACAAACTTCCACAAACAACGGCTATCAATACCAATCCAATCATTGCCGCCAGACTACCTTCCATAAAAAGAACCCTCCGATCATCGGTTTTGTGATTATCACAGTATATCCTAAATGCCCAAAATACTCAATCACTCCACTGTGAATTACGAAATTCTGTCCAACCTTTGAATTACGAACGAGTACATACAAGGTTTTGAGAACGTTGGGAGCGCGACTGGCGCGAGCACCAGGAATTTTTCAGCAGAAAAATATCCGTGTTCTCAAAACCTTGTATGTACTCGTTCGTAATTCAAAGTAAAATCAGGTAGAATGAGTTTAATTCTCAAATGAATTTCGTATGTCGTCAAAGTTTACTCACCTTCACGTCCACTCTCATTTCTCTTTACTCGACGGACTTCCGAAAATCGGACAGCTTGTTGAATATGCCTCAACGTTGGGAATGGATTCGCTTGCCCTTACCGACCATGGAAATATGTACGGAGTAATTGATTTTTACAAAAAATGCAAAGAAAAAGCGATCAAACCAATCATCGGATGCGAGATTTATTTGGCGTATGAGCAGATGACCGATAAACGCCCGGGCATTGACGACAAAAATTATCACATGATTGTGCTGGCAAAGAATGAGATCGGATACCGGAACTTAGTACAGATTCTTACTGCGGCTCATTTGGAGGGATACTATTACAAACCGCGCGTGGACGAGAAATTTCTTGCGAACCATTCGGAAGGTTTAATCGCGCTTTCCTCATGCCTTGCCGGACGCGTCAACCAGCTTCTTCTTGCAAAAAAAATGGACGAGGCCACAGAGCAAGCCATTGCTTATCAAAATATCTTCGGCAAAGATCACTTCTATCTTGAGCTTCAACATCATCCCAATATCCCGGAGCAAGCTATTGCAAACAAAGGACTGGTAGAAATATCTCAAAAAACCGGCATTCCACTTGTGGCAACCGCAGATTCCCATTATCTTCATCCCGAAGATGCCCAAGCCCAGGATATTCTCATGCTTATCAATACGGGGGCAAAAGCTGACGATCCCGAACGTCTCACGCTCAAAAATGACGACTTCTCGCTCAAATCTCAAGATGAGATGGCGGAACTCTTCAAAGATATCCCTGAAGCCATTGAAAACACCCGAAAGATTGCCGACCGATGCGATCTTCAGCTTACGTTAGGAAAAAATATCTTGCCTACATTCCCGCTTCCTGAAGGAAGAACCGCACTAGAATATTTGCGAGAGCTATGTTTCAAGGGACTGGAACAAAAACCGCAATACGCAAATTCCACCCAAGCAATCCAACGACTCGAATACGAGTTGAGCGTGATCGAACAAACCGGTTTTGCCACGTACTTTTTGATTGTCCAGGATTTCGTAAACTGGGCAAAAAATAATCGCATTGTCGTAGGCCCGGGACGCGGATCCGCCGCCGGATCCATCGTGGCGTATCTTCTCAAAATAACCAACGTAGATCCCCTCAAATACAATCTCTTGTTTGAACGTTTCCTCAATCCCGAACGTATTTCCATGCCAGATATTGATATGGATTTTGCCGATACCCGCAGAGATGAAGTATTGGAATACGTCGCAAACAAATACGGAAGAGATCATGTCGCGCAGATTATCACCTTTGGAACAATGGCCGCAAAAGCTGTCGTGCGAGACGTGGGTCGAGCTTTGGGATATGAATACAGTTATTGCGATCGCGTGGCAAAAATGATTCCCTTGGGAAATTCTCTTTCCAAAGCCCTTGCGGAAGCTTCCGAGTTTAAGGAGCTATACGAGAGCGATGAAAGAGCCAAACGTTTAATTGATCTTGGCAGAAAGTTAGAAGGAGTTGCTCGGCACGCTTCCACGCATGCCTGCGGGGTAGTGATCGGAGCTGAACCTTTAACGCATTGGACTCCCCTTCAGCACCCTAGCCAAAACGACGACTCGATTGTCAGTCAATACGAAATGCACGCAATTGAAGATATTGGTTTGCTCAAAATGGATTTTCTGGGGCTCAAGAACCTTACGATTATTGAAGATACACTCAAGCGCGTGTATGCCATTACCGGAAAGAATATCGACATTGATACCATCGCGTTAGACGACCCCAAGGTATATCAACTCCTGCAAACTGGCGACACGACAGGAGTGTTCCAACTGGAATCTTCAGGAATGAGAAGATATCTGCGGGAACTCAAACCAACCGAATTTGAAGATATCATCGCCATGGTTGCATTGTATCGCCCGGGCCCAATGGAATTTATCCCCGACTATATCGCACGAAAGCACGGCAAGAAAACCATTGAATATATCCATCCAAAACTCGAACTCATTCTCAAGAATACGCAGGGAATTTGCATCTATCAGGAACAGCTCATGCAAATCGCGCGCGAGCTGGCGGGATTCACCATGGGACAAGCTGATGTCCTGCGTAAGGCGGTAGGAAAAAAAATCGAAGCGTTGCTTTTGGAACAAAAAGAAAAACTGATCAGCGGCATGACCAAAAACGGCATTGAGCAAAAAGTCGCAGAAGAGCTTTGGGAATGGGTATTGCCATTTGCCCACTACGGATTCAATCGCAGTCACTCTGCGTGTTACGCGCTAGTGGCATATCAAACTGCCTGGCTGAAAGCAAATTATCCGCTGGAATTCATGTCCGCCGTGCTCACTTCAGAACGCGCCGATGTGGAGCGCATTGCTTTTCTTATTGACGAAACGCGGAAAATGGAAATCGGCGTGTTGGCTCCCGATGTGAATGAAAGTTTCTCGTTCTTCAGCGTTGTACCAGACAAAAATCAAATCCGCTTTGGACTGCTGGCCATTAAAAACGTGGGTGAAGGCGTCGTGCAAACCATTATCAAGGAACGAAAAGAGAACGGGCCGTACCATTCCATACAGGATTTCGTTACCCGCGTGGGAAGCAAAAACTTGAACAAGAAATCCATGGAGAGCTTGATTAAAGCCGGCGCCTTTGACCGATTCGGCGAACGCAATCTGCTTCTCAAGAACATGGATCGCCTGCTTACGATCGCAAGAGAACAGCAAAAATCAAGGGCCAACGGACAAAAAGGTCTGTTTGATTCCGGCGCGGCCACTGTGGCTCCCCCCCCCTTTGCATTAGACCCCGCAGAACCGGCTCCCGAACACGAAGTGTTGTCATGGGAAAAGGAACTGCTCGGACTATACGTGAGTTCTCATCCCCTGAAAAGTATCCGCAATATTCTCCAAGCCAGAGCGTATGCAATCCGCAACCTGGAACATGCTCTGCAAGAGATGCAAAACTCCGCAACATTCCAGTTTCAATTCGCAAGAGCTCGTCAACGAATCTGCATTGGCGGCATTATCGCCACAGTCAAAAAGATTGTCACCAAAACAGGCAAACCGATGATCTTTATGGGACTTGAGGATCTCACGGACAAAATTGAAGTCATTGTCTTTACTTCAACCATGGAAAAATACGCTGACGCGCTCCAAGAGAATAAAATTGTGTTCGTAACCGGACATCTCGACAACCGCAACGGCGAGCGCAAATTCATCGCGGAAGAGATTGAGGAGATCGTCACCGCATAAGAAACGCTGGTTGGCGCATATCATTACAAAGCATCCCGTTTCTACTTTTACTTTGAATTACGAAAAGAGCAAAACATAATGCTTTGAGAACGTTGGGAGCGCGACTGGCGCGAGTACTAGGAATTTTTCAGCAGAAAAATATCCGTGTTCTCAAAGCATTATGTTTTGCTCTTTTCGTAATTCAAAGCTTTCAAAAACAAAGCATTCTATGGTATAAAAAAGAATACCAGAAAATAAGTTTATGGCCAAACGCACCGTTTCGTCATCCCCGGAAGAACAATCTCTCGCAAATATGCGGCATTCGTTCGCGCATCTGTTAGCCGCCGCTGTTTTGAAGTTGCATCCAAAAGCCCAACTCGGCATAGGGCCTGTTATTGAGAACGGCTTTTATTACGATTTTGGGAATATGAAGATTTCAGACGAAGATTTGCCTGCCATCGAGAAAGAGATGACAGAAATCTTGAAACAGAATCTCGCGTTCAAGAAAGAGTTGTGGATTGCCACCAAAGCAAAAGCGCATTTCCGAAAACTCCATCAACCCCTTAAATTGGAGCTTATTGATGATTTGGCAAAAGAGAAAAAAGCAAAACTCGCCGATTTAAAAGTCGGCATGCAATATACCGGAGACGCTTTCTTGGATTTATGTCGCGGCGGACATGTCAAAAACACTTCCGAATTGCCGATTGCAGGATTCAAGCTTACCCATGTGGCAGGAGCTTATTGGCGAGGAGACGAGAAACGGCCCATGCTTACGCGCGTGTACGGAGTGGCATTCCCGAAGAAAGAAAACCTTGAACATTACCTTTGGCAGCAGGAAGAAGCAAAAAAACGAGATCATCGTACGCTTGGCGAAAAGCTTAAATTTTTTACGTTTGCGCCGGAGGTTGGCCCTGGCTTGCCTTTATGGCTTCCCAAAGGAACAATCTTGCGAGAAGAAATCGAAAAACTCGCGAAAGAAGTTGAACGCAGAGCCGGCTACCAGCGCGTAATTACTCCGCATATCGCCAAAGAAGAGTTATACAAAATTTCAGGACATCTCCCCTATTACGCAGACAGTATGTACCCCCCCATGAAACTGGATGACGGAAACTATTACCTCAAAGCAATGAACTGTCCGCATACGCATATGCTGTACAAAGCCCAGCAGCATAGTTACCGCGAGCTGCCAATCCGCTATGCCGAATTTGGAACCGTGTATCGCTATGAACTTTCGGGAACTTTGGCGGGACTTTTGCGCACCCGCGGATTTACCCAAAACGACGCGCACATTTACTGCACCGAAGATCAGGCGGAAGAAGAATTTTTGAAGGTCATGCAACTGCATGAATTCTGGTACAAAAAAGTATTTGGAATCACGGATTTCTATATGCGACTTTCTCTGCCCGCGAAAGATAAAAAGAAATATGCCGATGCCCCCGCTGGCTGGAAAAAATCCGTGCATATTATCAAAAACGCAATGCAAAAATCCGGATTGCCGTTTGCGGAAGCAGAGGGAGAAGCCGCGTTTTACGGACCCAAAGTGGACTTTCAAATTCGAAGCGTAATCGGACGCGAAGAATCGGCATCCACCAACCAGCTTGATTTTCTTGCAACCCAAAACTTCGGTCTCACCTATAAGGATGCTCAAGGGAAAGAAAAACCCATTTATGTGATTCACCGGGCTCCTTTGGGATCCCACGAGCGCTTCATCGCGTTTTTAATTGAGCAATATGCCGGAGCATTCCCTCTTTGGTTGTCGCCAGAACAAATCTGGATATTACCCGTATCAGACAAATTCATCCCTTATGCGACAGAAGCGGCAAATCAATTACAACAGCACAATCCCCAGTTGCGCATTTCTCTCCGAACAGAAAATGAAACCCTTGGGAAAAAGATTCGCGGAGGAGAAACAATGAAAATTCCATATCTCCTAATCGTCGGCGAGAAAGAAGAACAAGCCCGCGCCATAAGCTGCCGAAAAAGAGGCCAAGGAGATTTGGGAGCTATGGGTATCTCTCAATTCTCCGAGATCCTCAAGAAAGAACTTGAACAACATTTTACCTAAACGTATGGAAATTTCTCCTCGCGTTCAATGGCTTATCCAAGAACATCGAAGCCGGCAACAATTGACAACAAAAAAAGAAGGCGAACTTACTATTTCCGTGGATGAAGTTACCGCGCGCGTGGCTTCTTTCTACGAAAAAATCCGCGGAGTAGTGGATTGGAAAGAAGAGCACTTGCTCCGCAAAACAGCAATTGAGCGAATCTTAAAACGCCGTATTTTCGTGGGACGGAAACAAGAAGATTTTGCCGATCGGTTTCTGCAGGAATTGGTGCGCGGAGGCCATTTCCCCAACGATAGCATTCCCCTCGAAAAAGTGGATGAAATCCAATCTATCATTGACAAATACATTGCGATTTCAGATATTTATTCCCAACATTCCAAGGGCGAAAATTTGAGGAAAGCGGAAGATTGGATGTGGTCCATAGCAGCCGTTGAAGTCGAAGAAGCCCTTTCTTTTCCTTTACGGGAGCGCGCGCTCATTGAACTCATGCACCAAGAGCTTGATCCGAAGATCGAACTCCAAGAACGCAAAAATGGGCCATTTCTCCTTGCTGAAGAGAAATCCATCCAGGTGTATGTGGCAGTGCAAAAAGCTCTATTCAAGCTCGATCCGGCAACCATTGGATTCCATATCATTGAAAAACTCTACCCTGATTGGAAACAACCTGCTCCAGAGACGCTCTCTCATTTGGGAGAGAATTTAGAACTTATCTTCCATCAAATCCAAAAAACTCTGTTCCACCCTTACGGAGAAAAATTCTACAAAATCGCCGAGAAATACGATACCCCCTATTTGATCCTCAACGACATCATCGCCGAAGACCACGAACAATTCGCCAACCTGGCAAAAAATCCGGAACATCTTGAAAGCGCGGCCCGTTCAGCGTATGAAAGGCGGCACAATTCTCTGGGCAGAAAGATAGGCCGTGCCGCCTTTTACAGCACCCTTTCGGTCTTTATTTCAAAAATCGCAGTGGCATTGCTTATTGAAATTCCAATCGAACGGGCAATGTCGGGAACGGTTGACTATATCCCCCTGGGCATCAACATGCTCATTCCCCCGACCCTCATGTTTCTACTGGTGCGAACCGCGCAAACATCTTCCGATGAAAACCTTGAGCGGGTTGTAATGGAAGTCATGCGCATCACGCATGGCACCGAAAGCAACGCTTCATATACAATCACGCCCCTTAAAAAGAAAAGGAGCGGACTGAATATCATGGTGGAAGGATTGTATCTCTTAAGTTTTCTTGTTTCATTCGGAGCAATTGCGTTTGCGTTACTCTTCTATCTTAAATTCAATATATTCTCCACATTGATATTTTTGATGTTCGTTTCCCTTATTTCTTTTGCCGGCACCAAGATACGCCAGCGCGCTCGTGAATTGCTGATCCTATCAGAACATCAGGGATTTTTCATCGGCTTGCTGGATTTCTTCGCTTTGCCTTTCATCCAAGCTGGCAAATGGCTCTCGGGACAAATTGTCCGATATAACATTTTTGTATTGATCATGAATTTCCTTATTGAAATCCCTTTCCAGGTTTTTGTGGAATTTTTGGAGCAATGGAGAAAGTTTCTCAAGGAAAAGAGAGAAGAGATTCATTAGCAAATTTTCAATTTACGAATGTTGCGGATTTCAATACATTGAAAATTTATGCATAAGCTCATCTGCATCGTCGGCCCCACGGCTTCTGGCAAAAGTGATCTTGGAATACTGCTCGCCAAACGATACAACGGAGAAATCGTATCTGCCGATTCAAGACAGATATATAAAGGCCTTGATATCGGGAGCGGAAAAATCACAAAAAAAGAGATGCGCGGCATCCCTCATCATCTCTTTGATGTGACTTCTCCCAAAAGAAGATTTACCGCAAGCCAATATCAAAAACTCGCCGTTCGCGCGATTGATGGCATTGCCCGCCGAGGAAAACTTCCTATCCTCGTTGGCGGCACTCCATTTTACCTATATGCTGTCATTGACGGCTATGTTTTCCCCGAAGTCAAACCCAATCCTAAACTCCGCAAACAGTTACAAACTAAATCATTCGATGAGCTTTTCAGCGAATTGCGCCGCAAAGACCCTGCACGCGCTCAAACAATCGAAAAAAACAAGCGCCGAGTTATCCGCGCTCTTGAAATCATTTCCCAAACAGGTAAACCAATTCCATCCCTTGGAAAACGCCCCATTCCCTATGATCTTTGCATCATCGGCATCAAGCGATCCCCCGGAGAATTGTCAGAGCACATTGCCCTTCGCTTAGCAAAGCGCTTCAAACAAGGAATGATCGCCGAAGTGAAACAACTGCATGAACATCAGGGACTTTCATGGAAACGATTCGAAGAGCTTGGGCTCGAATATCGTTTCATTGCGAATTTCCTTCAAAAGAAAGTGAGCCGGCAAAAAATGGTTGAAGAACTGCAAAAAGCGATCGAAGATTTTGCGAAACGACAAATGACATGGTTCAAAAAAGATCCTCGCATTCAATGGGTTTCTACACCAAAAGAGGCAAGTGATATTGCTCAAACATTTCTCTTCAACTAACAAAACCCTGCTCGCCGCAACGATAGAAAACGCCAAATATCCGCCTCTTGTGCTAACTTTGAATTATCAAAAATAACGAGGCCATGGACAACGTCCATGGCCTCTATATCACACCAGCAGGAGATCCAGAAATGCCTCCCGAACCTGCCGTTCTGTTAGTCCGGCAGTAGGAAGCATATGGAACAAACCCGATCGTGCGGCTTCCTCATCCCAGGACCCACATTCCCGCAGCCGCAGATCTCTTTCCTCTTCCGTACTTTTGCCCCCACGCCGGCGCAAACGTCCAGACACTATTTGTTCGCCCGGCGATTGGAGATATACCGAAAGGATGCGAGAGCAATCGGCATATTCCCGCAGGATCCTGACTCCTTCAATCGTCAGAATCATAACGTGGAATACGCAACGATTCCCCAGAGCTTTCACCACATCGCTCTTGAGCGTGCCGTATAGATGCCCATGCGCTTGGACAATCCAAAGGAACTCTTCTTTTCTGCCATAAAATTCCATCGGATCCATATCGCATGCGGCATACTCTCCCGGGAACTGATCCCTGCGTGCCGAACGAGATGTGTAGCTGGGTACCAATCGGAACAAACCGATGTGGTTCAGCAAGAACCACCGCGCAAGGGAAGACTTTCCCACTGCCGCGCCTCCGGAAATCGTGACAAGCGGATATTGTTGCGCCGCGCTTATCTCGCGGAGTCGTTGCACCCGCCGCGATTGAGGCCAAGCGTCAATATGATCCTCTACCTGCTGAAGGAAAAAACTCTTTTCCCTTATTGACGGTTGCCATGCCAATACCTGCTCAACAATCCTTCCCTCCACGGTCCAAAGAAGATCATCCCCTCCCTCTCTTTCTTCCCCGCCAAATCTTCTTCGTATGTGCGAGAGCGCATGCTCAACCCCGCTTTCTGCGAGCGCGTTAGTTAAAATCATCTCGGCAGCTTGAGATGCAAAGCGCGCCAGCCGAGATCTTCTTCTAAATTGCTCCTGATCGAAACAATCATGCCCACTTTGCTCGGATTTCGGTTGATACAAAAATTTGTTGCCCGGTGTTATGTACGGCGCCATAATGACAGCTCCCCCTCCACTAATGCGCAATTTCGGCTGGCGCTATCATATCATTCTTTTTTTCCACTGTCATGTTTTTTGTGAAAAAATACCGCAGCCGTTTGTACATTGAATTCCAAAAATCATTAAACAAACTGCCGATAAACGCAAAAGCCGCCGATCAGCAAAGCTGATCGGCGGCAATTCATTTCATCTTTCTTCGATTACCTCTTTGAGCTTTTCAGGTTCTTGCGTAACGACAAATACTTCTTGCACCACTTTTGACCCTTTTGCCAGAAGTTTTGCTCCGCTTGGAGTTTCATATTGAAAGGTTACCTTCAGTTTTTCCTGCCCACCTTTTGATTTTGAAATACGTCCCGGGATAATGCTCTTCACATATTCTAAAACAAAAATCTCCTTCCGGAGAAATGCATCTAATCCCGGAATCAGATGATGCTCGTATTTAATCTTGTCATGCGAACCTCTATATTTCACATTTTCATTTCTCAAAATACTTTTGAAACGCCAGATATTTTTCTTCATCTCCCGCATAAAAATCCTTCCGATTGGGATGGTATGTTCGCTTCTCAATCCATTCATATCGTTTATGCTCATCTGAAAGTTGAATCTCTCCTCCTAGGTAGTCTCCTTCATATACAATCACCAAGTAATATGTACGATATCGCTTCTGCCGAACACGGTACACAAAACCAACCTTGCCCAATGTATAAGATATCTGTTCCCCTAGTTCTTCGGCAATCTCCCTGCGGAGAACATCTCCAAACGGAGTCATTTGCTCTTGGGCGTTCATTCTTCCGCCCGGCAAGTCAATATCCTCAAGATCGGCTTTTCGCAATAGCAAAATCTTTCCTTCCCAATGAAGCATAACTTTTAAGGATACCTGAAATGAAGCAAATTCGTTTGTCATGCTATTATTTCCCAAATCTCCTTTGTCGTCTTGCAAACTCATCAATTGCCTCTTGAAAATCTTGCTCTTCAAATGCCGGCCAATATTTAGGGCAAAAATACAATTCAGCATACGCTGCCTGCCATAACACAAAATTAGAAAGACGATGTTCCCCTCCCACACGGATAATCAGATCGGGATAGGGTTGTCCTGCCGTAGAAAGATAACTGGCAAATGTTTCTTCGGTAATTTCTTCCGGCTTCAAACCCGCGCGCACAATTTGCCGGACCGCATGCACAATATCCCAACGTCCCCCATAGCTTACCGCAAGATTTAACTCAATTTCCTTACCCTCTTTCGTATAGTCTTCCAAATACAATATAACCTGCTGTAATGTTGGAGAAAGCATTTCTCTCTGCCCAATAACCCTTACTTTTGCTCCCTCTCGCCTGAATGATTCCAGTTCCTTTTGATCTGACAAATAGTATTCAAACAACTCCATGAGAAAATCCACTTCCTCTTTGGGACGATTCCAATTTTCCGTGGAAAAACCAAAAACCGTTACCACTTTTACATGACGATCCTTGCACCATCTGAAAAATTGGGCGAACTTCTCCTTGCCTTTCAAATATCCTTCAGGGATAGATGTCCCATGCTCCCTGGCCCATCTGCGATTGCCATCAGGGAAAAGGACGATATGTTCAGGGATGCTTTTCTGCTTGGTTTGGTTGTTCATATTCAATACGAATTTGCTCTTTGAAACGCTCACGAGCCGTCAGATATCCTATACCAAAAGAGAGAAGCGAAATAAGCGCTACTCCCATCGCGAGTATTATAGCAGTTTCATGCTTTTTGACAAACTCAACCAGATTTGATAGCATATATACGTCAGAAGTTATTTCCTTTAATTTTACCCTATGTCAACAACCAAAGCAGCAGGTACAGCCAAGAACATGCGGGATTCAGCGCCCAAATATCTGGGCGTGAAGCTTTTCGCCGGACAGCTCGCCAAGCCAGGTCAAATCATTATCCGACAACGAGGAACCAAATTTCTCCCTGGTCAAAACGTGGGACTTGGCAAAGACTACACCATTTTCGCGCTCATCAAGGGCATTGTCGCATTTGGAACAAAGCGAAAGAATGGCGTAGGCAAATCCAATCGTGTTGTCAAGGTAGTCAATATTATTCCCGCAAAATAAGCTCATCTCCTTGCAAAAGAAACCGAAATCTTTTGGATTCTCGGTTTTTTTGTTTTCAATATCCTATAATTGCCGCTTTTTCATGGAAGCCGCAATAAACTTCATAAATAAAGCGTGAGGGTGAAGAGGACGAGACTTTAATTCCGGATGGAACTGGGTACCCAAAAAGAACGGGTGCCCAGAAAGCTCCATGATCTCCACTAAATTCCTTTCGGGATTCAAGCCCGAAACCATAAAACCTTTTTCTTCCAAAAGCGTCCGGTATTCATTATTCACCTCATAGCGATGGCGATGGCGCTCTGAAATCTCGTTTGCGCCATACGCGCTTGCCGCGATTGTCCCAGGAGTCAGTTTGCACGCGTACGCACCCAAACGCATGGAAGCCCCATATTTTTTCTCTTCAAGAAGCGTTTTTTGATCTGGCATAATGTCAATCACCGCGGCATTGGTATGTTTGGCGAACTCCCGCGAAGTGGCATCTTTCAATCCGCACACATTTCTGGAAAATTCAATTACCGCGAGCTGCAATCCCAGACAAAGTCCAAAATATGGAATCTTTTGTTCCCGACAAAAACGGATCGCATTGATTTTTCCTTCTGTACCCCTGCTTCCGAATCCACCGGGCACAATAATCCCGTCAAACTCACGCAATTCTTCCAAACTTTTGTCTTCGCTTTCGTATTTTTCAGCAGAAAGCCAGGTAATTTCGGGATCCCGCTGATATGCCCAACTCGCATGCTTGACTGCTTCAATTACAGACAAATAGGAGTCCATGAGCGTAAAATCTCCAATTTCAAAGTACTTCCCCACAATCCCAATCCGTACTTTCTCTTTTGGAGATTTTATGATTTCCACAAGTTTTCGCCATTCTTTCAAATCTCGCGAATCTTCCTTCATCTTAAATTTTTCGAGAATCCGCTTGCCTAATTCATCTTGCTCAAAGTTAAGAGGAATTTCATAGATAGCATCCACATCGGGAGCTGAAATAACGTCAGAAGCGTCCACATTGCAAAAATCAGAAATTTTTTGTTTGCGCGGCTCGTCTACGACAAATTCTGACCGCGCAATAATAATATCGGGCTGAATTCCGGCTGAATTAAGCCACCGCACCGCGTGTTGCGTAGGTTTTGTTTTCATCTCTCCCAATTTGCCGGGAACAGGCAAATAGGTTACCAACACAAACATCACCTGGTCTGGCATTTCCCTCTTCATCATCCTTCCCGCCTCCAAGAACAAAACATTTTGATAATCCCCCACCGTTCCTCCCACTTCAACCAAAACAAAATCGGCTTTATCGTGTTCAGCCGCTTTTTTAATGCGAGAAATAACCTCCAACGGAATATGCAAAACAACCTCGACAGTCTTGCCGTTGTATTCCAAGTTTCTCTCCCTCTGAATCACCGCCTGATAAATTCTTCCCGTCGTAATATAGTTTACCGAGCTAAAATCCCGATCGAGGAATCGCTCGTAATTTCCAATGTCCTGATCGCATTCGGTGCCGTCATTGGTTACAAAAACTTCTCCATGCTCGAGCGGATTCAATGTTCCAGCGTCAACATTCACATAGGGATCAATTTTCACCGCAGATACGCGAAATCCCTTGCTTTGAAGGATTTTCGCGATTGAAGCGGTAGCAACTCCCTTTCCCACGCCGGATATGACGCCTCCTGCGACAAAAATAAATCGTGTCATGGAAATTATCAATCAGGTAGCAACGAATTCATCTTTCGAATGACTCTGCGCGATAACCGCCGATCTCTCCTTACCCCTCGCCCACAATCAGGCGAATTTCCGCTTCCAAATTATGGTCCAACGAAATCTTCACTGGAAATTCTCCAAACTCTTTAATCGGCTCTTCCAGCTTGACTTGATTCTTTTTCACTTCAAAACCAATTTCCTTCAAACGCTCTGCTATTTTCTGGGCAGTAATAGACTCGAATAATTGTCCGCTTTCTCCCACTTTTACATTTATTTGAACTTCCAAATCATCAAGTTTGGAAGCGACCTGTTGGCTGTTCTTTAATCCTTCTTCCGCCTTCTCCGTAACAATTTGCTTCTGCAGTTCTGCCCATTCGATAACTTCCGGAGTAGCAAGCTTTACCAATCCTTGAGGGATAAGCATATTTCGGGCATATCCATCCGCAACTTCTTTCACTTCAAACTTTTTTCCGAGATTTTCAACGTCTTGGATTAATACTACTTTCATACGCGTATCATTTAGAGTTGATCTTATACCTTTATTATTCTGTTACATTTGGCTCACAATTTCAAGAGCTTTTTCAAACTGCATATCTGTTTCCTCCGGATTCTTTCTTTCATCCTTTATCTGAACATCCGGAGTTAATCCCTTGCCGGTTATATGATCTCCTTTGGGAGTAAGCCATTTTGCAACAGTTACCTTGACCGCAGAACCATCACCCAAATGAATGAGCTCTTGCACCGATCCTTTTCCAAATGACTGTTCTCCAATCAATTTCGCTCCCGTTTGATCCCGCAACGCTCCCGCCAAAATTTCCGAAGCTGACGCTGAACCCTTATTCATCAATACAACAACCGGATAATCTGCAAAAGCGGCGTTTCCCTTTGAAAGATATTCCCGATTGTTCTCGTCTGATCCGAAATCTTCCACCACCACCACCTCATCCTTTTTCACAAACCAACCCGCCATATCCACCGCAACCTCTAAAAATCCTCCCGGATCATTGCGCACATCAATGATCAAACGATCCGCGTCTGAAGCCAGAATCTCTTTTGCCGCCTGCTGGAATTGGGTCCGCGATTTCTCGGAAAACTGATGAATTTTTATATATGCTACCTTATCCCTCCTGATATTCCAAGTAACGGAAGGGATATTGATGACATCTCGCGTAAGTTCAAATTCTTTCGCTTCTTTCCAATCATCTCGAAAAATCGAAAGTTTCACCTGCGTTCCTTTCTGTCCTCGTATCAAGGATACCGCTTCCTCCACGCTCATGTTCTGCGCTGTTTTCTCATTGATACTGATAATCTTATCTCCCGCCTTCAAACCAGCCAGATAAGCCGGAGTGCCTTCCAATGGCGCGATTATTGTCAGTGTATCATTTCGCATTCCGATTTCCATACCTACTCCTTCAAAAAATCCTGAAATATCGTCTAAAAATTGCTTTGCCTCTTGGGGTTCCAGGAAAATTGTATAAGGATCGTCCAGACTTTCCACCATGCCCTTGATTGATCCGTATACCATTTGTTGGTAGTCCAATGTGCCGGCATCGGCATATTTTTCTTGAACTAGCTGCCACGCGCTCCAAAACAGCGAAAAATCCGCGCCATCGGGCTGACCTTCCTCGATATTGGTTACTCCATGCACGATAAAAGACTGACCATTGATTCGCGCAGTCAAAAAACCTCCCGCAAAACTTGCGATCGTAATCGCAGACATCAATAAAACCAAAGGAGAAAACCGTTTCATACGTATGTATCTTATCATATACCCGAGGGAGAAGCAATTAAAACGCGCACGCCAATCAAACGTATCGGTTTTGGATATTGCGTGATAAACCTCAAGAGGAGTTTGACCGCTTCCGCGCGTAATATTTCGCCCGCTCTTGAAGAGCTCGCAAGTGTTTTGGATTTGGTATGCGTCTCAAATCCGGAAAACCTGCACACAACGGTAATCGTGCGGAACCATAACTTTTCATCTTCCAGTTCTTGAGCAACCTGCGCCGCGAGCGATTCAAAGACTCGTAACAACATTTCCGGATCGCGCGTATCCTGTTCAAATGTATATTCTTTGCCAATTGATTTTACAGGGTGTTCCGATACCACTTCTTCTTCATCCATGCCTCGGACGCGCTGATACATTGTCTTGCCACGGGAACCAAATAAATCTTCCATCTCATGCTCTGAAATCTTGCGCAAATCGGCAACCGTACGCAAATTCGATTCACGCAGAATTTTGGCTGTTTTTTCCCCGATTCCCGGAATCTTCTCCACATCCATGCGCTCTATAAAATCGGCGCATTGTGCGGGCTTTATCACTTTCCATCCGTTTGGTTTTGCGGCCTGGCACGCCATTTTTGCAATCATTTTGTTTGGCCCCACGCCGCACGTGCAGGTAAGTTTTTCTTTTCCGAGAATTTCCTTGCGCAACTCTTGCGCCAATGTTTGAACTTTCGCGAAACTCTTGAGAAAACTCACATCCACATAGGCCTCGTCAATCGAAACCTGTTCCATTGCTGCTTTTCCTGTCTTTTTTCTTATAAGCTTCATGATATGTGCTGAAACTTGGGCATAATAATCTCCATTCACCGGAAGATAGATAGCTTGGGGACATAACGCATAAGCTTTGGAAATGGGCATGGCAGAATGCAAACCAAAAGCGCGGGCCGCATAGTTGCAGGTTGAAATAACCCCTCGCCCCTTGCCTCCCATGGGGTCTGCTCCAACTACCACTGGTTTTCCCTTAAATCTCGGATTCTCGCGCTCTTCAATCTGCGCGAAGAAATAATCCATGTCCAGATGGATAATAATTCTGTTTTTCACTATCTCTACCATAAACTACGCTCATTGTTTCTTCAAGATACCGTAATTCCGAAAAGAGCAAAACACAATGCTTTGAGAACGTTGGGAGCGCGACTGGCGCGAGCCCCTCACCACGAGGTGGGAGGGGGGAGCACCAGGAATGTTTCAGCAGAAAAATATCCGTATTCTCAAAGCATTGTGCTTTGCTCTTTTCGGAATGCAAAGCCAAAGTAAAAAATAGCCCTGCGATCTCGTATGAAATCGCAGGGCGTGGCTCGTTACTTTTTCATCAAGAGCTTTTTGAATTCTTCAGCACTCACCTCCGCGCTAATGGTTATGTAGCTCAACGGAATTCCGCTCCACCTCTCCAAAGGAGGAGTTTGAACAATAAAAATCTTCTCTGGCCGCAAGTGCCGTACATGATATTCGGCCAGCCATAAGCCATCCCCCGCCATCGCCCCCATGTTATACGCAATAATGATATAGGACGGGACTTCCTTTTTTCCCAATAATTCCTGCCATTCAAACTGGGAACAACCCGTTCCTATAATCTTAATCCCCATTGGTTCCAGTAATTCCTTAAAATGCTGGATCATGGAATTTGTTGGCATCACAAGAATAGCGGTCTTTCCTTGGAACTCCACCATATACCCCCCTATAATTTGTGCATTCCTTCGCACTCGCGTGTTATACATTACTACTTTGCATTACCTATTGTCAAGCAGCACGAGTACGCTCAATCCGCGCAAACAAAAAACTCCCCGTACAACAGGGAGTTTTTTGAAAGAGATTATGCGCGCTTTACATTGACCGCGCTTGGTCCCTTTGGAGAATCCTCTACATCAAAGGAAACCCGATCGCCTTCCTGAATTTCCTCGAAGGTAACGCCAACGAGAGAATTCTTATGAAAGAAGACATCCTTTCCTTCGCCTTCCGGGGTAATGAAACCAAAACCCTTATCAGTCTTTTTCTTGATTGTTCCGTTCATGGATTTCGTGAATAAAGTTAGAAGAAATTAATGTGTGAAACTCGACGATTTTTCTCAAAATAACTATAGCATACAGTCGGTAGAAAGTCCACATCCCCCGCATTACATCATCTAAAATCTGACCGAAATTCATTACGGTAAAATGAAATTAATTACTACGATTAATTTCTTGGTTTCAAACTTTTAACGCAACGAGTTTGTTAATGACTTCATCGGGTTTCTTGTAGCGTAGCACGGCACGAGGGCGGTCGTTCAACTCCCGTTGCGCGCGCTTGATCTCTCGTATCGGCACCTTGTCAAACTCCGTACCCTTGGGGAAGTACTGCCGGATAAGCCCGTTGGTGTTCTCGTTCGTGCCCCGCTCCCAGGGACTTCCCGGGTGAGCGAAGTACACTTGCATGCCCGTATCGATCGTGAATTGTTTGTGTTCGCTCATCTCTTTTCCCTGATCGTATATGAGGGTCTTGGCGATTTCCTTGGGGAGCGTTCCGAACGCTCTGGTATATGCCTGCCGCACGCTCGAGGCATCTTTGCTCTTTCCTAACGGCACGAGGATGGTGTAACGAGTGGTGCGCTCAACCAAGGTGCCGATGGCCGTTCTCTTGTGCTTCCCCATAATCAGATCGCCTTCCCAGTGGCCGGGAACGGTGCGATCCTCCACTTCGGCAGGCCGCTCCTCGATAGAGAGCATGTCGGCGATTTTGCCCCGTGTTTCCTCGGGTTTCCCCTTCCTGCCGTATTTCTTTCTGCGGTATGCCCGCTCCTGCCGGAGCGCCTTGATGAGCGTCTGTTTCAGCGAGCCTCTGGGGAGTACATAGATATACCGGTAGATTGCTTCGTGAGAGATACGCATGGTCATATCCAGAGAATACTCCTCTTGCATGCGCGTGACAATCTCTCGGGGCACCAGTGCTTGCGTAGCTTTTGTATGACATACCTCCGCAACCGCTCTTCATGCGCCAGCCGACTCTTGCCGTTTCTGCGGGAGGATGCGCGCTCCCTGGCGCGCCTCCCCGCCGAGAACGCGCGGTAGCCGCTCACGCCGCTGTTGCGGTTCACCTCTCGCGCTATGGTGCTTTGCGTTCTACCTAACCGCCTTGCTATGGCCGAGAGTGTTTCTCTCTGCGCGAGGCCTCGGCTGATTTCCTCGCGCTCGGCGGATATGAGCCGTCGGTATTGTATTGGGTAGTGCATACGGATATAGTATACTTATTCCGTTGCGTTAAATCATTGACTGCAAGATTAAAAATTATGTTGGAATTTGTAATACTATTTATAATTGTCAATGGCGGAATATGGATTGCTCGACGTTCAATAAATAAAAGAACGTGGAGTGATGTTACAGCCAAACTTTCTAATGGCAAGCCAGAGAATCTTTTAGTTTTTACTTCATCAATAAGCGAACTGGAAACTATAAAAGCGAAACTCATATCAACTCTATTAGATTCAGAATATACACTGGTAAATGGAAACTCGAATCCTATAATTATTGAAGATAAAAAAGCATCGATGAACCCACTTCATACCATGTATTTTTATCCAGTATATTTTTCAGCTGATCAGAATAGTCAATCTCGTATAGAAATAGGGATTGCCGATAAAAGTAGCTTCCTTGGTAGTAAAGAGGACAGGATGAAAAAATTACAAAAGTTGTTCAATGTCCTCTCCCAATCTTTGAAGTAAATTTATGAATCAAAAACTTAGCAATAAAGGTTTATGGGTTTTGTTCGTTATATTAATTATCTTTGCGATTTCTTCCTATAACTACTACCGACCGCCCTGCATTCCAGTCTACAACACTTCATCCTACACCAGACCTGATGGTGTAATAGTTGTAGATGCTACAGGTTGTCAGCCAACGATACCGAGCATAAATGATCGAATGTTGTTTCTGGCAAAAGTTGGAGCGGGACTGTTCTCAATATCCGCAATTTCTACTTTAGTCTGGATTTTAAAACGCAGAAAGTTAAACAAATTTTATTCGCAAAATGCTGTTCAATCTGCACCTATAAAATCTGGAAATAAATTTATTGAATTATTTAAGTATTGGATAAAGCCAATATTCATCGGGATAGTGGTTATCGGTTTGTTCTTATTGGTGTCTTATATCTTGTGGAGTATGGGGTTTACTTAAGTCCAGATATCGTTAAATTGCAGAATAGTTTGTATTCCACTAACTGCCTATAAAAAGAAATAAACGCTGCCAATGCGAGGACGGCTGGGCAGGAAAGACTGGGTTGGGGAGGAAATGCGAGCGGGTTTTTCTTTTGCGATGACTGGTTTAGCGAAAGGATTAGGAGATCTACACCTTTCTTGCGAGTCGTTCTTTTATTTTCTCTGTGACTGCGCTTAAATTCCAATCGGATTTTACTAAATAATACGCAGGTTCATTTTTTGCAATCGCTTTCATTATTTTTTCTTCGCTTGCGGACAAGTTAGTCAAAAGTATGATCGGCACATTCTTTCCATACAGGTCTTTCTGTCGCAGCGTGTCCATCATAGTAAGACCGTCCATTATTGGCATAAGTATATCAAGCAAAATGAGATCGGGTTTTTCACGAAGCGCAAGTTCTAGGCCAGCTTGGCCATTTTTCGCTGTAAGAATCGCAAAGCCCTCATCACGCAGTTCATCTGCGTATGCTTTGCAAATTACTTCTTCGTCTTCAACAATCAAAATTTTTGTCTTTTTATCTTCAGCCATAGTGTTTATATTATAACATGTTTAATAAAATTAAATTTCCACAAGTTCCTTTTTACCTACCCTTGCTTTCATTCCAGTCATCGGAATAACTACATAGAATGTAGTTCCTTTGTTTTCTTCCGAAGTGAACCATATTGACCCTCCAGAGTTATCAAGTATGGATTTTACAATATAAAGCCCGAGACCAGTGCCATCAGTGTGTTTTTCTCTCGCGTTGTCCGCTCTAAAAAATTTTGTAAAAAGTTTATTCTGTTGGTTTTTCGGAATTCCATAACCCGTGTCAGAAACAACGATCACAAAAGAATTCTCTGCCAACAATTTTTCTCCGAGAGCTTCTCCTTTATTCACTTCTTTACATTCAATATGTATCGTGCCTCCCTCGGCAGTATAATTCACCGCATTTATAACCAGATTATTCAACACCATACGAAATAAGGGCTCGTCTATCAACAATGAGATGTTTTTCTGTTGATGTACCTCTTCAAGTCTCAACTGCTTTTTATCAATAGCAGATTTCAATTCATAAATAACACTTTGTACAATCGCACGAATATTTTTTTCGCTTAATTGAACGGTGAATGCTCCCATTTCAATACGCGACACATTCAAAAGGGCGTTAACCAGTTCTATCGAGCGTTGATTTTCAGAGTATACATCGTTAAGGTACTCTTTTTGCTTTTCCGTCAGTTTACCAGTTTTACCGCTTAACATTCTTTCTGTAAGCAATTTAATTGCCGTCGGCGGAGTTTTGAGCTGATGCGAAGCGAGCGACACGAATTCGCTTTTTGCTTTATCAATTTCTTTTTCCTGTGTTATATCTCGAAAGACTTCAATTGCTCCGATTATTTTTTCATCAAGAATAATCGGGGTTACCATAATTGCCACCGGAAACTTTGTTTTATCTTTACGCGCATAATAGTAGGCAGAACCCGCAGTAGTAGTAGTAGTAGTAGTAGTACCTGCCAAAGCCATACTTATGGGACGTTTTTGGAGTGGAATAGATACCCCTTTTTCGTCTTCGAGAAGGAGAACTTCAGAAAAAACTTTCCCAATAACTTTTTCACTTTTTATATCGAGTAGCTTTTCAGCTACTTTATTTATAAGTGTGATGTTTCCTTTCTCATCTGTGGCAATAATTCCATCGCCAATTGACAGTAATATCGCTTTTTCCTTCGCATGTGCTATCTCTACCTTTGATTTTTCAACATTTAAATCATCGAGAACATTTCGGGCGGCGATCTTGGCATCATCCAAGTTTTTCTCTATTTGTTTTCGATCGGTGATATTTTGGAATAAAGCCACAAAGAAATTCTTTTGAGGGCTAAAAACGGACACTAAAAACCACCTCGAAAGCGACTTAACGTAAATTTCAAATTCTTTCGGTTTTCCAGTCAAAGAAACTTGTCCATAAATCTCAAGCAATTCCGGATTAGAAGCGCCAATGCCCGGAATGAGTTTTGAGACTTTCTTCCCCTCGGCGTTTTTCAATCCCGTCAGTTTTTCAAAATTTTTGTTAACCTTGATATAAATCCAATCAACAGGGTTCTCATGCGCGTCAAAAACCATTTGGCAGTAAGCCAAACCGTCAGTCATATTGTCTAATATTGACCTATAAAAATCTCGGGAGTTTGAGATTTTATTTTTATCGGGCGTTTTTGTGATTGCCATTGTGATTTTTCCCGTTCCCATTCTTGCCGTTGCCGTTTTCAACCCGTTTTTTCAAGTCCGCAATCTCTTTTTTAAGTTCCACCATTTTTAATTCTCTGTTCACCATGGTTTTATTAGATTTTTCTAATTCTTCAATTCGATTCGCAAGCTCTCGAGTTCGCTCGGCTACCTTAATCTCAAGTCCTTTGGTATATTCAGTCAACTTCATCTCAATATTTTTTCTCGCAGTGATGTCTTCAATGGCGATTATAATTAATTGCACCGAATCTATCTGTCTGGCATTAAGCAGCATTGTTCTCTCCCCGATGACTTCAAAAACATGCGTGACCTCATAATCTTTCACAGTTTTTTTCTTTGGCAAAATCTCTTCTAGCAATCTCTTCAGTTCAGGGATATTCCACTGATTATTTCCTAAGTCAAAAAGAAGCATATTCTCGGTTTGCCTTGGTGTAACTTGAAAATTGTCGTAAAAAACATCGTTCGCCGAAATTACCTTAAGATCGGCATCAAGAATCAAGAATGCCTCTCTGGCCACTTCTACTAGCGTCTTCATGCAATGCAGGGCGAGTTTTTTAGATTCTTCTAAACCGTTTTGTCTGACCTTGTTATTTTTCATATTTTTATTATTATCTCCTTGGATTCAATAATTTATTTTTCGGCCTTTAAATAAAACTAATTACACGCAAAAAATCACGAATTTATTATACCACATCTTCTAAAGTACCTACTCTTTTCTGTGGATTTCCCTTTGATTTTATATCAAACCTGTCCCTTTGTATTAGCAAATAAACAAAGTGAGTATTAAAGAATTAGCACTTCAACCCGAAAAGAAAAACCCGCCACCTGCCCGAATACTTGGAGGGCAGAACACCAAAGAAAAATGTCCTTTCCTTTTTAGAAGAAATTGGTCGCGCGTGATTGAGTACAATCACCTACTGGGCAAATCCGAAAAGCAAGGAACATTTTTCTTTAGTGTCGCCGAGGCTCTGCGAGGCGGTGGCGGGGCTGATTCATTCGTCCAGTTTTCGCTCAAAAAAGGTTCGCGCAAAGTGTATAATTACGGCACCAGTAGTAACTTGTTCGGAATTAAGAATATGGAACGATTTTGCGGAAGCCAAAATCGCGCTTTGATTTTCGCCAAAACCCTTTCCGCACTGCTCGCTACGCTCCCAGCACC
>Ga0155038_101_pt1 | contig 26963 bp, 26 predicted proteins | sample RifCSPhighO2_01_FD_106006 | JGI IMG/M metagenome (GOLD analysis project Ga0155038, IMG submission 106006) | Candidatus Wildermuthbacteria bacterium RIFCSPHIGHO2_01_FULL_45_20
TGATTTTGTCGTCGGAAGCGTCAAGCGGGTGCTATTGGACGGCTTGGGCGCGATTCAATACGAAGGGAAAGTCGGAAAGATCGGCAAATTAAGCGGTGTAAAAAAGATTTATGTGCGCGAGTCGCTTTCCGTGCCGGTGGAGCGGTGCATCTATCCGCTTTCCGCATATTCGCGTCGCGGAGAAGGTTTTGAGAAAAAATTTATGGAGGAAACTTTGGACAAGTCCGGCGAGGTGGAAGCGTTTGGCAAAATCCAGCAGAGGAAACACCCGCTCAATATTTCTTATCGGGACAAAGATGGAATTAAGCGCGACTATTTCCCCGACTTTATCATCAAAACGAAAGATAAAATGTATATCGTAGAAACGAAAGCAGAGGATGAGATGCAAAAAGCGGAAGGCAACGAAAGGAATTTGATTGTTTTGAAAGCGCGCGCGGCGGTGAGCTGGTGTAAAACAGCAAGTCAAGTGTCGCTGCCGAACCAGCCGCAGGAATGGGAATACTTTATGCTTTCCGAAAAAACATTCAACGAAAACCGGCGATTGGGCTTCGACTCTCTGGCGGGTTTGGGCAGGTTGGACTTGGAGCGACTGTTGTTGAGCGAAGCGGGGAAGTTGTTTTAGTCCTGTGCATAACTTCTTTACAATGTTATTGACAAGAAATCCTGCATCGCTTACAATGGGGATATAAGTATTATTAACCCAAACAATAACCTTTATGCTTGAAGATAAAAACAATGCAATTTTCTCCATCACTTCTGACGGAGTAAATAATAAAATTAAAATCGCCGCCCCGCCAGGAGCATCTGTAACTACTAATGCTACAAAAACCCATATACAAAATATTGAACAAGAATCATCGGGTGGGGAAATTTCTCACAATGCAGCAGATCTAACGCAGATCGGAGGTAATCAAACTGCAAAAAATAAAGGCAAAATCACAAACCGTGTTGAGGGCGGGACCCTTTATCAGGAAAATCTAACTCAATCTGCAGATACTAAAGGGGAAATACTCAACGAAGTAAAAAAAACTAAAAATCCCGTTAATTCTTATGATAATAGCGGTAGGGACTGATATAATTTCTTATTATTTCTTTGGGGTACACATTTGGGAAATAAGGAAATAACTATGCTTGCTAAATTTATTCAAGAACAACGCAAAAAGTGCAATCTGACGCAAGAGTTTTTAGCGTCCGCGCTCAAAATCTCCCGCCCGACCTATGTGCAGATTGAGCAGGGCGAGCGAGATTTAACTATTACCGAAGCCAAGAAATTGGCAGAGGTTTTTGATATTGCATTTGAAAACTTTTTGGAGGGAAAAGAAGATGCGAAAATAATTGTGAAGATTGAGAGCAAAAAGAAACAAAAACAAAAAGCCAAGGACGAAATTCGCGTCAGCGTCCCGCAAGAGAAGGTGGAAAAATTTGAACAAACACTTTTGTACATTCTTGCAAAAATTAGTGGAAAGCCGAATATCGGACAAACAGTACTCTATAAACTGCTCTATTTTATTGATTTTGATTATTACGAAAAATTTGAAGAGCAGTTGATTGGCGCCAAGTATATTAAAAATCATTTTGGTCCTACTCCAATAATGTTTGCCAAAATTATTGGCCGGCTTGAAAAGAGCGGCAGGGTTGAGAAGATAAAGAGTAAATTCTATAAGCATGAACAAACCAAGTATCTCGTAAATCCGAATGAGGCACTTGACCTATCAGCGCTTTCCGCCCAGGAGCTCGCTCACATTGACTGGGAGATTGATCGGCTTGGCGATTTAACCGCCACACAAATTTCCGCGCTGTCTCATCTTGATACGCCGTGGATTACGGCAAAAGAGAGAGAGATCCTAGAATATGAGTACGTATTCTACCGACCCGAGGAAACCTCTGTAAGAGAATATGAACCACTTTGATGCCCTCGCGGAATTTGAAAAAGAATTCAAACGACTTTTCAAGAAATATAAAACACTGGATGATGATTTTGAAAAGTTTAAAAAGATTTTGATTATTGCTCCAACAGGTGTTGGAAAAAATTTTGTTATCATCTACTCTTCGCCACCGATAAAAATCGTAAAAGCGCGCATGGCTTGCCGCGCGCTTCACGGCTGGTCTCTGCGGATAATCTATGCTTATTTTGAACAAAATCAAAAGATTGAATTTATTGAGATGTACTTCAAGGGCGAAAAAGAGAATGAGGATCGCGAGCGAATCAAAGAGTATTTGAAGAATCAAAACCTCACCCACCACCCAATTTGAGGTCCCGCCCCCCGAAAAAATCGCTGGAGGTTTCCAGCAGGCGGGCAAAAAACGCTGAGATGTGTCGTTTAAAACGGGGTTCGTTCCGACTTTTTGAGCTTTTTCAGAGATTTCGCGTAATATTGAGATTCTTACCTATGATGAACTTTATGAACGCGCAAAGCCTAGTATTTCACCGCATTGATGGTATCCCTTGCGATCTGATACACTAAACCTATGACAGAACCAATCTTTTACATCGCGCTTTTCGCGCATTTGGTGTTTTTGATTATGGGCTTTGGAGCTGTGATTGTGATTGATAGCTTTGGATTGTTGATGTTGTTGGGCAAGACACGCCTGGATTTGGTGAAAAAAGTAGCTGACATCACCCAGCGTCTTATCTGGATCGGCTGGATTGGAATGATTGCGTCCGGGCTGGTTCTTATCACAATGAAAGGGTATGTTGATAATCTGACGAAGATAAAACTCTTCTTCGTTGTGCTGGTTGGCTTGAACGGGGTGTATTTGCATATTATCAAGAAAGCTCTGGGACGGTATGGCAGTATGAAAGAGATTCCTGCGATCTGGAAATTTCGCATTGGCTTGGCTTCGTTTATCTCGCAGATGGGCTGGTGGGGCGCTTTATTTATTGGTTTTGTTCATCGTCATATCGAACACAATATTCCTTGGCCTGCAAATCCCTGGATCGTAATGGTGGGCATTGTTTCGGGGCTGTTGGCGCTTTGGATTGCCGGAGAAACAGCTTTCAGAAAGAAGAATGAAACTAAGTGATTCTGTCTGTGGGGGCGTTTTATTCGATCGGTATTGCCCTAACTTCAAAACCTCGTCTACTGTGTCCACCGGTAGGCGAGGTCTTTTTTCAAATAATATTTTGATGAAACAAGTCTCTTTCTTCATATTCAAAAAAAGGATATACCATATACTATATACCATGGGGGATAAAATTGTATGAAACAAAAATCAACACATACGTCCTGGGAAAAAGTGAGCACATGGTACAACAACTTGCTGGAGACATCGGAGGATAGCTATCACAAGCAGGTGATTCTGCCGAATGTGCTTGCAATGCTCGATATTAAAAAGGGAGAGAAGATGCTGGACTTGGCGTGCGGGCAAGGATTTTTCGCAAGAGAATTTTTGAAAAAAGGAGCTCTCGTTACGGGTGTGGATATTTCTCCAAGTTTGATTGAGTTTGCGCGGAAAAATTCGCCCAAAGAAATTGATTTTCGAGTATCGAGCGCGGACGATTTGCGGGAATTTGCCAACGGAATTTTCGACAAGATCGCCGTTATCTTGTCTGTGCAAAATATTGAAAACATTCAGACAATGTTCACGGAATGTCAGAGAGTATTGAAAAAGAGAGGGGTCATGGTTTTGGCGCTGAATCATCCCGCGTTTCGGGTGCTGAAACATTCGAGTTGGGGATGGGATGATACGACAAAGACGCAATACCGGAGAATAGACGCGTACCTTTCTGCGGCAACGGTAAAAATTGATATGCATCCCGGGCAAGAGCAGAAAAAGAAAACCGTGTCTTTCCATCGCCCTTTGCAGTATTATGTGAATGCGTTGGCGGCAAATGGGTTTGGGGTTATTGGTTTGAAGGAGTTGATTTCCCACAAGAAAAGCCAGAGAGGCCCGCGGTCGCAAGCCGAAGATCGCATCCGCAAGGAAATTCCGTTATTTCTTGTCGTGAAAGCAATGAAACTTGAGAAAGGGTGAATTTTAAAACATGACGGCAGTGTTTTGGAATTTACAAAGGCGAACGAGTGTACAAATTATGCAGATAAGATACAATAATTGGAATAAGAAGAATTTCTGATTGACTATGGAAAATTATCAAAGCGCTTCATCTAGTCCGTATGATGCTATTCGAGCAACGCTTTTGAAAAGGGAATTTCAGGCACGAGAAAAAATCCGTGAAATTTTTCGGGAAGAGGAAGCCATTGAGCAAGATGAGCAGCAGATTGAGGAGCAGCAGCGAAAAGAAAGCAGTGAAGACGCGAAAAAAGAGCTTGAAAAACAGCGTTGGGCGATTGAAGACCGTCGGAGGGAAATCAAGCAAAAACGCTGGGATGCCGAAAAAGAACAAAAAACGTTTGAGAGTCAGCTTACCAAGGTGAAAGATTATGTGGTGCTTCAGAAAGAACTTCTCCGTGTGATTGCTCAAGAGGAACAAATTGAAATGCAAAAGAGTCAGGTGGAGCAAAAAGAAGCGCCGCAAGAGCGTTCGGATGTGCTTGGCCGTATTCAAAAGGAACTTACTCTCGTAATCGCGCGAGAACAGGAATTGGAGGCAAAACAATACGAAATCGAAAAACAAGAGTGGGCAACGCAGGACGAGCGGGAAAAGAGGACGCTCGAAGAGCAGCGATGGAAGGTTGTTGATGAAAGAAGAGCCGCAGAACAGGAGCGTATGCAAGTGGAAGATGCGTTGACATCCTCGTTCCAGACGTTGCGAGTATTGGAAAGCGAACGAACAGGATATGAAGAAAAACGCCAGGAGTTGGAAAAACGACGCTGGGAGATTCAAGATCAGGTTGCTCAAATCGAGCAGGAGTTTCCAGAGTTTGTTTCCGTGAAATCTCAAGCTGTGCGAGAGCAGGATGTTTCTCTAAAAGTAGGGCAGGTTGTTGAGGTTGCTGTTGAAGAAGTGCGGGAAGAAGCAGAGGGAGCGCCAACGGAAGAGAGAGTTCCAGAACCCGAAATCATTCCATTTAGGGAGCAAACAGATAAAGAAGAAGCTCAAGGCGATGAAGTCGAGGAAATAACACCTCCCAAGAAGAAAGATGTTGAAGTGAAAGAAGAAAAAAACAAGGATATCCTGCAGGGAGAAGGAGCTTCAGAAGTGTATGGAGAAGAGGCGGTGCGAACCATGAAGAAGGATCTTGAGCAAATTCGGAAGGAGCGGAAAGAATAAGACAAAGGAGAGTAATCTTCCGGTATGATGCTGCATGAAATCGTTTTGCCATTTTTTCTTTCGTTTTTCGTGCATATGTGGAGCACGGTGGTTGGGGGCGGGGGAGCTCTTCTGATTCCGGGTTTGATTGTGCTGGGATATTCTCCGCAGGTTGCCATCGCGACCAATCGATTCGCCGCGCTATCTGGCGCGTTTTCGATTTTTCAATTTCATAAGCAGGGGAATATCCATTGGAAACTTGGAGCATTTTTGGCGATATTTGCGGGCATGGGAAGCGTTATTGGGAGTTTTCTGCTCTTGAAAATAGACACGGACATTATTGAACGGGGAATCGGTGTGATTATTTTGCTTTCGCTTCCCATGTTTTTGCTACGTCCACAAGCGGGGGTTAAACAAAAGTATATGAAAATGACAAAACTCAAGCATTTGGGCGGAGGAGCGATGATGTTATTCTTTGGGATATTGGGCGGATTTTTTTCTTCTGCGGGAGTGTGGTTCTCTTATACTTTTATTTTTTACTATGGGCTTACGTTTCTTCAGACTGCGGCCACAAGGCGGCTGATCGGGTTGGCAATGGTGGGGCTTTCATTGATTGTCTTGATTCCATCTGGCATTATCCACTGGCCTACCGCGATTTCTATGTTTGCAGGAGGAGGATTGGGATCTATGATTAGCGCGCATTTTGCCCATAAGCTCGGCAATCAATTGGTGCGCTACGTGTTTTTGGCAGTCATGCTGATGAGTGGGATTCATCTGTTGTTGTTTTCCTGAAAATACTTTGAATTATTGTGAACTACGGATCCTCGTAACTTAATGTCCATATTTCTCTCTATCCTCGCGCTACCGTAATCCCCCAGACTTGATTTGCTCCTGCTTGCTTGAGCGCTTTTGCCGCATTTTCCAATGTGGATCCGGTGGTATACACGTCATCAATGAGAAGAATAATTTTATTTTCGATTTCTTCGGAATGCACAACATCAAATGCTTCTTCCATGTTCCGGAGACGAGCTTCTTTTTCGAGATTAATCTGCGGCTGTGTATATTTTTTCCTGATCAGTACTCTGTTTTCCAAAGGAATATGCAGGAAAGCCGCAAGATATCGGGCAAGTTCCTCTGATTGATTATATCCGCGCCATTTGAGACGCCGCTTATGCAGGGGAATAGGGCAACAGAGAACATCTTGGGTAGTGAAAGAGAATGTCGGGGAGTCGGAAGGATCTTGAGCCGCTGTTTTCCAGATTTTCACAAGGAATGATGGCTTGTTTGCAAAATTCAAATGGGATATAATAATAGTGAACAGAGGAAGAGCCATTCCTTTAAGGAATGGCGAATATTTAAAAGCATGAATCGCTTGGCGTATGACGCGGTTTTCATAAGACGCGGCGCAAAACAATCCGTTGAGCGAAGAATTTGCCGGAATGTGAGCGCTTGCGGAAGCGATGTCAATCGTGGATATGCAATCTTGGCAAAGATGAGAACCCTCTTTTCGGCAAGAAACGCAGATTTCAGGAAAGACAAGATTCAAAAAGAGTTTTTTCAATAGCATTGTATTACTTGCATAACAAATTTTTGATAGAATAGAAATGGGTCTTTTTTCTCGAACTATTGTTCCGAAAAGTTTTATCGGCGTGGATATTGGAACATCCGCTTTGAGAGTAGTGGAATTGAGCGGGTGGGGCGATCGAAAAACTTTGAAGAACTACGCTCAATTAAGGGTGGAAAGTTTGTATGATAAGCCATTTCGCGCGTACGAGCAAAATTCTTTGGCGCTTTCGTCCCAGGATTTGGCTCGAGCGTTGCGCGCGCTATTTGAGGATGCGGGAATGAAGAACCGGAAAGCAATTTTTTCCATATCAGATTTTTCTAGCTTTTTTACAAGTTTTGAATTGCCTGCTACGATTACAAGGAAAGAATTAGAAAGCGCGGTGCAATTTGAGGCGCGCAAGCATATTCCGCTTTCGTTGTCTGAAGTAACAATGGACTGGCAGATTTTAGACGGGCCAGACAAAGGCAAAGGAACAAATCCATATCGAGTGCTCATGGTCGCGGTCCCCAACGAAATTGTGAATGAATATCAGAATATCGCCAAGATTGCCGGAATTGAACTTATTGCGATCGAGGCGGAAGTATTCGGAGTGATCCGCGCGTGTCTGCCCGAGGAACATGGACTGACATTGCTGATTGAGATGGGCGCTCAAACCACGACCATTAGTGTTGTAGAGAACAGGAAGCTGTATCTTTCCCGCAGTATGGATCAGGGAGGAAATGCGTTGACAAGGCGTATCTCGGAAGCGTTGGCGATTGATTATCTCGCGGCTGAAAAAGAGAAAATCGCGAAAGGATTGGATGTAAAAGTCGGGGAGACGAAAATTTTGCTGCCAATTGTGGATTTGATTGTGACGGAAGTGGATAAGTTTCGGCAAGTGGCGGAGCGGCAGGAAAAAAAGACGATTGGGAAAATCGTGATCGCGGGGGGATCTGCCAGATTGCCAGGGTTAGCCGCGTATATGCAATCAAAGATTGGCGTTCCCGCGGAGGTGGCGAATCCTTTTCGGGAAATTGTCTATCCTCCCGTGCTGGAGCCGGTTGTGCAAGATATGGGCCCCGCGTTTTCTGTGGCGATTGGTATTGCATTAAGGGGTTTTGTCTCATAGATGCTGCGATTATATGATTGATATTATTCCGAAAGAAGAGCAAAGAGCAGGAATTTCGCCGATGTTTTTTGTCGCATTGGGCGTATTGGCGTTTCTAAGCGCGCTGGTCGCTTGGTTTTTTATTTCCCAGGCGGAATCACAGGAAAAACAGAAGCTTCAGTCGCTTAAAGAAATGACCGAAGTTGCTCCTTCTCAAGAAGAACAGACTTTGCGTGGCGAGGTCGCTTCGTATGCAGTGTTGTTTGAAGATTTTGCCGTAGTTGCGGGCAAACGTTACGATTACAGCCCCTATTTTGAATTCTTGAGCAATACCGTGCATCCGGAGGTATATTTCACCCGCGCCGCGTTTGAGGGAGGAAGTTCCGCGATTCCTGTTTCTGCTCGTGCGTCTCGTTTGCGCGCTATCGAATATCAGCGACTTATTTGGAAAACAAATGAGCATGTGCAAGAATTCACAATGCAAGATATTATTTTTGGAGTTATCGCGCCCCGAACTTTTTCAGCTCAAATTGCGTTAAAACCAGAGGTGTTTTCCAAATCTGCGCAAGAACAAGCAGCAGTTTCAGGGGATGTCAATGAGCAATAAATCAACAGAGCGGAAGAAAAGAAAGGAGCGTATCTTATGAATTTTCTTTTTATTATCAGTTTTCTATTTCTGGTTGGAGCCGGGGCAATAGGTTATTTTTTGGCGTGGCCTGCTTACCAAAGTTTTCATGGATTGCAAGCGCAAGTTTCTCAAGAGGAACAGACGCTTGAACAGAAAAAAAAGGTTCTCGGCGGCTTGCAGGATGTTCATAATGAGCTTGCCACGCAAAGCGAAAAGGTAAAAAAAATAAAAGCGTCATTGCCCGAAGAACCTTTTGCCATTCCGCTTTATATTGATGTGGTGCAACTTGCCGCAGATTCAAAGATGACTATTATGGATTTGTCGGGTGGAGTTCCCGCCGAGCAGCAAGGTGGTGGTTCCTCAATTAAAACGACCGTGTTTACGGTGGGTTTGGCTGGCACGTATGATCAATTTCAGGGATTTATAAAGCAGGTTGAGAGTTTTCCGAGAGCTTTGAACATTAAAAATATACAAGTGGGTTCCGCAGAAGAAGTACCCGCAGGAGAAGGAGCGGCGCCGGAGGGAAAAACCGAAGATCCGTTTGTCGCTTTCCTTAGGGAAGAGAAAGCCCAAAACGTGAAGGTGTCTTCGTCTTCCAATCCCGATACCGCTCGATTACTGTTCTTAGTTACGATAGAAGCGTATTCTTACTAATATGGCAATTACATTCAGTCAAAAAAAACAGAGGCAAAAATTCATGATCATCGGGGTGTTGGCGATGCTTGCGGGTTCAGCCATTGTTCTGTGGTTTGGATTTCTTGCACCCTCGCCGAGTCCCGGCTTGGATGTTGATATTTCCATTATTCCGAGTAGCGAGACGACAACGCTTGATATGGATATTCTGCAGCATCCCATATTTGATCAACTTGGAACTCCTCCATCTCCAGATCCAATTCCTCAAACTGACGGCCGAAAAAATCCTTTTGTCCCGCTTTAATTTCTATGGATATTCTTAAACTCCTTGTCGCAAAACATCTTCTTTCCAAAGAACAGGCAGATCAAGTAAAGACCGAAATGGAAACGAGCGGAGACCGAGCCGAAGAGGTATTGCTTACCAAACACTTGATTGACGAAGAGCTTCTGTTTCAGAATAAGGCGGAAGCTCTGAATGTGTTCTATAAGCGAATCAATCCCGACGAAGTTCCTCTGAAGGTTTTGGAATTGATTCCCGTGGATTCGGCAAAATACTATCGAATGGTGCCGGTAGCCAAAGAGGATGGATCTCTCGAGATTGGCATGGTGTATCCTGAAGATACGCAAGCCCAAGAAGCGCTGCAGTTTTTAGCGCGAGGATCTTCTTTTTCCTATCGGGTCGTGCTGATTACACCTACAATATTCGATCGGCTCATGCATCAATATCGCAATTTGCAAAGCGAAGTGAAGAAGGCCTTGGAAGAACTGGACGAGGAATTGAAACAACAGGATAAAAAAGCGGGCGTTGGCTCGCGCGCTCGCATGGGCGAAGAAGGAAATCGGATCGTGGAAGAAGCCCCGGTAACGAAAATGGTGGCGGTTATTCTGCGCAACGCGGTGGAAGGAGACGCGTCTGACGTGCACATTGAACCCTTGCAGGATAAAGTAAGAGTGCGATTCCGTTTTCTTGGAGAATTGCATTCATCGCTTTTCTTGCCCATAAAAATTCAGCAGGCGATTGTGGCTCGTATTAAGATTTTAGCGAGCATGAAAATTGATGAGACGCGCATTCCGCAGGATGGAAGATTTTCCACGCAGGTTGGAGGCAGGAACATTGACTTTCGCGTGGCGACATTTCCTACGCCTTTTGGGGAGAAAATCGCGATCCGTGTGTTGGATCCTAAATCCGCGTTTAAGGATTTTGAGGATTTGGGAATCAGCGGCGCGAATTTGGCGCGCATTAAAAAAGCGAGCAAACGGCCTTTTGGATTGATTCTGGTTAGCGGGCCTACGGGCTCCGGGAAATCCACCACATTGTATGCGGTGTTGCGTTCTCTAAACAAGGAAAGTGTGAATATCGTCAGCTTGGAAGATCCCGTGGAATATTTTATCGAAGGAGTCAATCAATCACAAATTCATCCGGATATTGGATATGATTTTGCTTCCGGGCTTCGGCAAATCTTGCGTCAGGACCCGAATATCATTATGGTGGGGGAGGTGCGCGATAATGAGACCGCCAAGCTCGTGATTCACGCGGCTCTTACTGGCCATGTCGTACTTTCCACATTGCACACGAATAATTCGGTGGGAGTGATTCCTCGCTTGCTCGATATGGAAGTGGATAAGTATCTGATTCCCGCGACTCTGGTGTTGGCTCTTGCTCAACGGCTGGTAAGACGTTTGTGCGATAAATGCAAAGAAAAAAAGAAAGCCGAACCTGCCATACAGGAAATGATCGCGCGCGAGATCGCAAATTTTCCGGAGAGCGCGAAGAACACGATTCCTCCCCAGTATCAAGGCATGAAGGCGCAGGATATCGAAACGTACCATGCGGTCGGATGCAAGGAATGCGGATCGAGTGGATTTTCGGGACGCATCGCGGTTGTGGAAACACTGGAGATTACCGAAGAAATCGCTCAAATGGCATTAACAGGAGCTCCGGAAGCAAAGATCGCGCAAAAGGCGCAAGAACAGGGAATGACAACAATGCGGCAAGATGGTATGATAAAAGTGCTTGATGGCGTTACCACCATCGAAGAGATCTTGCGAATTACCGCAGAATAGAATAAAGAGTCGCAGATTACCAAATACCTCAAGGGCATAAATATATTTTATTTTGTCTTATGCAAAAAATGCTTCTCGTGGAAGATGATCCACTTTTAATTGATATCTACACGACAAAATTAAAAGAGAGCGGATTTGAGGTGAAGGTTATTGAAGATGGAGCCGACGTGCTTACTCACATGAAAAAGGAAAAGCCCGATTTGGTGTTGCTTGATATTGTGCTGCCTCATCAGGATGGCTGGGAAATCTTGCGCCAGGCGCAGGAAGATCCGGAAACGAAAGACATGAAAATTGTTGTGTTATCAAATTTGGGCCAGCAGGAGGAGATTAACAAAGGTTTGCAGCTGGGAGCGGTAAAATATCTTATTAAAGCGCATTACACTCCAAGTGAAATCGTGGAGGAAATCAAAGCGATTCTTGCGCAGGAACAAGTCAATGACTAAAGCTTCTTTGGGAGGGAGCGCTCAACAAATGAATGAATTGTTGGAAGCGACCGTTGCGGAACAAGCATCAGACCTTCATCTTTCGGCGGGAAGGCCTCCAATTCTTCGTATCGCTGGCCGGTTAATTCCCTTGCAGACAGGTTCTTTGTTGTCGGGCGAAGACATTGAAGGATTGGTTTCTTCATTACTTTCCTCCGAACAGCAAGAGAAGCTCAAAAAGGAAAAAGAAATTGACTTTTCTTATCAACTTCAAGAAACGGCGCGTTTTCGAGGGAACGCCTTTTATCAGTTGGGCAATGTAAGTGCGGCGTTGCGTCTGATTCCCCGGCAGATACGCACGATTGAAGAGCTGAATCTTCCGCGTATTGTGTCTCAATTTGCAAAAGCAACGCAAGGTCTGGTGCTTATAACTGGTCCTTCGGGACACGGAAAATCAACTACCTTGGCCGCGCTGATCAATGAAATCAATCATACAAGGGCAGATCACATTATTTCCATTGAGGATCCTATCGAATATGTCTTTGAAGACGATCAGGCAGTGATTGATCAAAGAGAAATTTCCAAAGATACGCAAAGTTTCGCGTCCGCTCTTCGGGCTACCTTCAGACAAGATCCGGATGTGATTATGGTGGGGGAGATGCGAGATCCCGAAACAATTAGCATCGCGATTACAGCTGCTGAAACAGGGCATCTCGTGTTTGCCACCTTGCATACGAACTCCGCGGCTCAAACGATTCATCGTATCGTGGATTCGTTTCCCGCCGATCAGCAGGCGCAAATCAGGGCTCAACTCTCCGCCTCTCTGATTGGCGTAGTTTCCCAGCGCCTTGTTCCGAGTACCAAAGGAGGATTGGTTCCCGCGGTAGAAGTGATGTTTACGACTTCGGCGGTCGCCAATTTGATCAGAGAAAATAAAGTCCATGAGCTGCCTTTGGTTATTGGCACGTCAAGCGAAGAGGGCATGATTTCTTTGAACCGGTCTCTGGAAGGGCTGGTAAGAGCGCGAGAAATTACGCTTGAAAACGCTTTGGGATATTCTTTGAATCCGCGCGAATTGCGAAGTTTAGTGCGCATGTAACTTATGAAGTTCCATTACGAAGCAAGAACGCAAAACGGAAGTCAGCAGGCAGGGGTTATTGAATCGTCTTCGAAAGAGGCCGCGCTGCAGATTTTAGATAAAAAGGGTTTCTATATTACGCTGCTGGAAAGCGCCGAACATCAGCCCTTCTACGCAAAACGCATCGCGCTTTTTGAACGCGTGGCAACCAAAGACGTGATGCTTTTTTCCCGCCAGCTTTCGATCATGTTTAAATCAGGAGTTTCTTTAGTGGAAGCTCTTACGACCATTGCCGAACAATTAAAGGGGCCGTTCCGCGAAAAACTGATAAAGATTTCAGAGGAAGTGGAAGCAGGCACGCCATTTTCAGAAGCTCTTTCGCGCCATCGGAATATCTTCTCGATGTTCTATATCCAAATGATTCGGCGGGGAGAAGTGGTCGGAAATCTTTCGGACGTGCTGAACTATCTTGCCGAACACTTGGAATGGGAACACAATATTCAAAGCAAGGTAAAAGGAGCCATGATTTATCCGATCGCTGTTTTGGTTGTGGCGATTGCCGTTCTGACATTTTTGGCGGTCAAAGTGCTTCCGGGGCTTACAACGATTCTTCAAGCTTCAGGACAGGATTTGCCGCTCATTACCGATATTGTGGTGGGTTTTGTGGATGTGTATCGCACATGGTGGTGGGCATTCTTTTTGGCTATTGGCGGCTTTGTGTTCGGTCTTATGCGGCTTTCCCGCATCGAACGCGCCCGTCATATTCTCAATAAACTTTCTTTGCGTATCCCAATCTTCGGCTCTCTTTTGAGGATGCTGTATCTTACGCGTTTTGGAGAAAATCTTGCGACATTGATTGCGGGAGGAGTTCCCATTGTGCAGGCATTGGAGATCACAGGCGCGATTTTGAGCAACGACGTTTATCAGAGGATTGTGTATGCCACGAAAGATGCCGTTGCTCAAGGAGAGACGATTACATCCGCATTGATTCCTTACCCTCGTGAATTTCCGCCTGTATTTGTGCAAATGGTAAACGCGGGAGAGAAATCAGGAGCATTGGATGCCACGCTTTCCGGGATCGTGAAATTTTATCAGGGAGAATTGGAACGAAAAATTGATACGTTTTTGAGCTTAATTCAGCCGGCGATGATTGTAATACTCGGAGGATTGGTGGGTGTGGTGTTGGCCGCAATCATGATTCCGTTGTATCAAGTGGTTTCAACAACAGGAACATAGGCCAGATGTAATTCATAAGAAATGGTTGAATGAAAAAATACAAAGTCTTCAAGCGTATAACATATTTTTTATTGCCTGTAGAGTTTTCCACAGGCAATGGCTTGCAAAGATATTGTGAAGAACTGGGGGCTTGCGTATAATAAAACAAGAAAGCGAGAAGCGAAGAGAAATGGTGTTCGGAATGCAGATGATATAAGCCCATTGTCTCAAAGGTCGAAATCAGGAATGTTGAAAATGAAGAAACATTGAATTATTCGTAATATACAATTTATGACACGCATGTTATCAAGGAAAGGATTTACGTTGATTGAATTGCTGGTCGTGATCGCGATCATTGGATTGTTGGCGGGGATTGTGTTGGTGTCCTTGAACGGAGCGCAAGACCGAGCGCGAGATGGACGCATTCAAGCCGCTATAGGGCAGACAAAAGCGCAGGCGCAATTGGTCTATGCGTATAACAACGCATTTGACTATACAAGTTTATGTGATGTTGGTAATACATTGAATACATCTCATGCCGCATACGGGCCAGCACTATTGCAGATCGAAAATGAAGTTAATACTCAAAATGGAACATCTGGTGCGGAACCCGTATGCATGGGTAGCGCATCGAACTTCTGTATTTCAGCGACTCTTGCAACCAGTGGAACAGTAATGTGTATTGATGAGACAGGAGGTACAGGAACGACAGTATGTGCAGCAGCAAGCGGAGTTGGTAGTTGTAACTAAATATGTATTGCCGAGAAAAAATCGAAGCCCGTTAAAAGGGCTTCGATTTTTTATGGGATTCTTTGTAAAATTGAGGCATCAGGATATGCTTTCTGAAATCTTTGTCTTGTTGCTTCTGCCTTCTCGGGAGCATTCATTTTCTCATACACTTGAATCAACCAAATATATAATTCTGGCGGCGGTTGGATAAATGGAGCTGCTTTGATTTGTTGCTCGAGAAGCGCCGCGTTTTGTTGATGGTTTTGGTTCGCAAGATAAAGCACGAGTAATCTGCGGATGCTTCGTAAACGATCCGCTTCGCTTATGCGGGGATTGGTATCTGTAAGGCCTGCTTCCAACACTTGTATGCCTTGTTCTTTCTGACCGATTGCAATTAATGCTTCTGCTCGCCATTGGCTTGATTTTAAGACATTGTTATCAAGTTCAGCAGCTTTTTCAAAGAGTATGCGTGCTTGTTGCTTGTCTCCCTGAAGAAGCGCGTTGGTGCCTGCATATCGATACATCCAGGGATAAGAAGGGTTGATATCCTCGGCTTTTTTGAGAAGAATGTTACTTTTTGCGCTAAATATCGCAAAACGATTTTCCTGAATAGAAAAGTTATGATATGCATTGATAAGGATGAAATAATACGCCAATTCTGTTGGACTTGATTGTTTTTGGATGATTTGTTCGGCTTTAGTCATGGCCTCAAGAAGGTTATTATGAAACGCCGATGTGCTTGCGGGAGAAGATGATGTATGGATATATGAGGAAGTGAGTCGAATGCCTAAAAGACACGCTTCAAGAGAAAGTGCGGTTGAAGAATCGCATATATGTTGAATGTCCCTAAGGCGCATGGTGAGTTCTGGTATGTTGCGCGCAGATTGAATAGACTCCAGTTGCCGAGAGGCAATCCAATAAGGTGAGTTGGACGCATACATAATAAGAAGGATAAGGGGAAGAGCGAACGCAAAAAGAGCGAATTTTTTGTAGTGGATTGACCGAATACGAACATTCGTTGCCAAAGAAGTTTCGATGGCATTGTTTTGAGGGGCCGCGGAAGAGAGGAAATGCACAAGAGCAAAGAATGCGAATAATAAAATAGAACTTGCGATAAAGTCAATGCCAAATAGATTTTGAGTAACATAAGCAATCAAGAGAGCAATTAAGATAAAAGCGGTGCTGCCGTTTTTAAGAATCTTGGATCGAAGAAGCATCCAGACGCTTATTCCAAAGAGAGATGCATAAGAAAGAAAGCCGAAGATGCCCCCGGAGATAAGCATTTCAAGAAACCCATTATGGGTGCGGTCAAAAAAGGTCGTGTCGGGCACAATATTGGAGGGTGTCCAATACATAGGGAATACCGAAGCGAACGATTCCAGCCCATAGCCGATCCAAGGGGAGTCTTGCCATGCCTGCAATGCAACTTGCCAAACGCCGAGGCGCTCTTCGCGTAGTTCAACGACAGCTTGCAAGAGTTGCTGATAACGCTCCCAGAAGGTATTTTGTTCAAGAATCCCAAGTTGAAATCCGAGAACCATTGCGAAAAAAGCGGCAAGCACGATACCGATGCCGCCGAATATTACTAGACGTTGGCGCAAAAAGAGACTGCGATGAGAGAGAAGAAAGAATGTAATAAGGAGAAACGTGATACCGGTAATTCCTCCGAGCCACGCTCCTCTGGTAGCTGACAGGAATAAAAAGACGAGATTCCAGATGGCAAGAACCCAGAAAAAGATTTGCCATTTTTTATTTGAATGCCATGTAATCAAAAGAATGCTGATAAAGAAGGCAAAAAGAAGATAGGTGCCATACGGAATTGGGTTGCCGAATGTGCTCATGAGCCGGGTTGGATCGTCTGCGTATATAAACATCGGGCCTGGGTGCCAAAAGGCAAGGATATTCAGGGGAATGCTGGTAAGCGCTGCAATGCGAAAAAACCATGCCCAATGACGTTTGGTTCTAAAAATACTGATAAGCAGAAAAAAATAAGCGAAGTAATGAAGAAAAGCGAGATATCCTTCGGCTCTGCGTATCGTGCTCCAAAAACTTTTTTCTGGATAAATTCCCAAAAAAGATGTGATGCCGAGAATTCCTATAAAGAGAGTCATGGAGATAAGCAGGGGAGAGAGCTTGGGAAGATACCGCCTCGATTGAAAGAGTAAAAAGATGTACAATACAAACGCGATCTCCACGAGTACGCGGAAATAGATTGTCTGGGGGTGGAGAGTGGGGAAAAAGAAAGATTTGGAAACAACAAAAGGGGTCAAAACAGTAAGGAAAAGCAGTCCCTTGATTGTCCATAAAAGAATCTTTTCATGGGAAATATGGATGTCGTGCAATCTTGCAAGAGAAGTGAATTTCATAAGCACATTGTAACATAAAAAGAGAGGTTATCTAAGCGTAACTCTATGGTATTAGTCTCAAGAATATTGCATAAAACTACAGGAAAAGTGGATCGGGATCTTTTGAGATTATTTGAGAGATGTGTTGTACGCGGACATATTTTAGATGAGAGAGAAGGAAGTAATTTGCGAAAGAAGTTTTACTTATTGAGGAAGTTTCGGCTGAAGTATCTTGGATGGATTTTTGTTAAACTACGATTAATGATATCGGGGAACCTAAACGGGAAAACTTTTTGGGGTAAATCTCTTATGTTACCAAGACAAGATAAAGATGCTTATCTCTTAGGAACTTCTGGTTTTCTTGGGGGAGCAAATGAAGTAGCTTTAACAAAATTTTTGTTAAAGAATCTTCGCGGCGAAGATATCTTTTATGATATTGGAGCTAATTTTGGTTTCTATACGTATCTTGCTCATGAATTAATTTCCCCTGAAGGATCAGTTCATGCTTTCGAGCCAGCACCCTTTGTTTTCTCTTATCTTAAGAAAAATTGTTTGGGAAGTGCAAATATTTTTTTGAATGAAATAGCCTTATTTGATCAGCAAACAACCAAGGATTTCTATGATACTTCTGATACAAAACATTCTGGGCGTGCCACTCTTATTAAGGAGATGCTGGAAGAAGGACTATCCTTTCGGAAGAGGGCGGTGAAAACAACTACTCTTGATCGATATCTCCAAAATCATCCAGCTCCATCTTTTATGAAAATAGATACAGAAGGATCAGAGTATCAAATTCTTAAAGGGGGAGAGAGTTTCTTGCGTCATTGTTCTCCTATTATCGTATTAGAAGTGTGGGGGGGAGACAAAGGCAGACTTTCTTTGCGAGCAGTTGAAATACTTAGAGAGTTGCAGTTCCGTGCTTTTCTTTTAAAGGATAATGGAGATTTGGAGAAGTTCAGTTTAGAACAACTCAAAGAGTTTATCTCTAAGGGTAAAATAAGAAATTTTATTTTCAAAAAATGAAAGACGATCAAAAAAGAATTAAAGTAGGCATCATAGGAACAGGATGGGTAGCTGATATGAGGCATGCTCCTGTGTTTGGACGCAACAAAAAAACAGAACTTGTTGCTGTGTATAATCCCCAGTTGGACTTGGCAGAAGCTTTTGCCAAGAAACATAATATCCCTTGTGTATTTAATAATCTTGAGGAATTTCTCAAAGATCCTTTCGATTTGGTATCAATATGTACTCCACCAATGTCTCATTTCTCACTTGCCAAGAAAAGTTTGGAAGCAGGAAAGCATGTATTATTGGAAAAACCAGTCACGGTCTCTACCGCAGAGGCTTTGGAGCTCGAAGAGTTAGCAACGCAAAATCATGTTATTCTTTGCCCAGCTCATAACTTTTTATTTTGCCGCGCTATGACACAAGCAAAGGCACTGATAGAAAAGGGGAAAATCGGTGAAATAATTGGTGCAATGGGAATCCAATGGAGTAGCAATAAAAGGACACTGCCTACTTGGTTTAACCAATTACCAGGAGGATTATTTTTTGATGAATCTCCCCATCTTCTATATCTTTTGGATTATTTTTTAAAGGACGTCAAGATAGAGGATGCGTGGCGTACTACGACCCCGGTTTTAGATCGTTTTGAAGCACGCTTGAAAGGAGAACGAGGGGAGGGACTTTTAACTATGTGGTTTGGAGCTCCTCTTTCTGAATGGCTTATTATCGTGAGTGGCACCCAAGGAGCTCTTGTGATTGATATTTTCCGCGACGTGTTACTTTATTTCCCTCCCGAGCGATATCGAAATCCTCAATATCTTTTTCAGGTAATTGCAAGAGCAGAGATTCAAATCTGGAGACAGATGATCGCATGGGTGATTACTCGTTTTACATCTGGAAGTCATCTTTTTGGATTGGATAACTTGGTAGAACAGCTTACTCAAGCAATTTTATTAAATAAGGAGCAACCTGTCCAAGCAAAGGAGGGAAGAAAGATTGTGAATTTGATTGAAGATATTTTAAAGCTTTCAAAGAAATCATGAACATCAAAAAAGAAAGTCAAGTAGACCTTGCTATTTTTACGCCAACTCTAGAAGGGGGAGTAGGAAGGGTCATTGTAAATCTTGCAAAGGAATTATCTTATCAGGGCTATAAGATAGAAATCGTGACACTTTTTGTAAAAAAAGAGATCGCAATTCCTTCAGAAGTTTCTGTAGTATCTCTTGGCGAGACAAGAACATTTAAATCGCTGCCAAAACTTATTCGCTATTTGAGAGAAAGAAAACCAGATCGACTGTTATCTGCTATATATCATGCGAATCTTGTGGCTCTCTGGGCCCACATGTTTTTACGTTCAAGAAGTTTTTTAGCAATTAGTGAGCATATTACTCTAAGCCATGCATTACAGCAAGAGCCATTTTTTCTTCGTATAATCTTGAGATTATTGATTCGTCTCTTTTATCCGTTTGCAGATGTAATTATTACGGTTTCCGAAGGTGCAGCACAGGATTTAAGAGAACGAGGGATCGATCCAAAAAAAATTCGGGTGATTTACAATCTTGTTGTTACAAGGGACCTGTTTATCGATGCGCAAGCAGATATTGATCATCTATGGTTTAGAAACAAGAAATTGCCTATTATCCTAGGTGTTGGACGTCTTACGGAGCAGAAAGATTTTATTACATTGCTGAAAGCTTTTTCTGTTCTACAGAGAAGGTTCCCTTGCCGCCTTGTAATCATTGGAGAAGGAAAAGAAAGAGAAAGATTAGCTTTGATGGCGCAGGAATTACATCTTACCAATAAAATTGCTTTTCTGGGTTTTATTCCAAACCCCTATCCTTATTTTAAAAGAGCAGATCTTTTTGTGCTTTCTTCTTCGTGGGAGGGATTGCCAACAGTTTTAATCGAAGCTATAGCTTTAGGGGTGCCAGTTGTTTCTACGGATTGCGAAAGCGGGCCGAGAGAAATTTTAGAGCATACCAAGTGGGGGAAACTTGTTCCTGTGGGAAATCAAAAGAAAATGGCAGAGGCAATGGAAGAAATGTTACAATCTCATTCAAAGTCATTGGATAAATCCCGCCTTGATCGTTTTAGTTCAGAAGGGGTTTTGAAGAATTATATTAGTATACTTTTCTCTTGCAAGTGATATTATCTCCAAATGCTTAAAGAATCTTCATTTAGTCTTATTACAAATTTACTTTTGAGTATATTTGGTTTTGGGGTTGCCTTTATTATCATATGGGCTACAGGAACAGAAGGAAGGGGAGTGTATTCTATTCTTTTTCAGCTAATTACCATCGGAATTGTAATGGGTGAGTTTGGTCTCTCTGTTGCGAATATCTATTTTTTAGCTCGGAAAGATTATTCTATTTCCACTTTATTCTGGAATTCTCTTATTATAGGATTTCTCTTTGGAGTAGGAGTCACTCTTTTTATATGGTTCCTTGTTTTACAAGCGCCTTTTCTTTTTCCTGATATCCCACAATCTTTTTTATTAATAGTTTCCTTAGTCATCCCGTTGCATCTTGTTGGATATCTTGCCTTAGCTCTCCTGTTGGGAGTTCAGAGAATTTTTCAATATAATGTCGCCCAGCTTATTCTTAACTTCGTGAGTGCTACGAGTTTCTTTATCTTTCTTCCACTTTTTCCTACGTTTTACACCATTCTTCTATTGCTTATTGCACGAAGTCTTCTTTGGTTTGTGGTCCCGATGATATTTTTATCTCCTTTTTGGAAAGAGATCGGGATACAAAAAGGGCTTCATCTTTTGGCATTTAAAAAAAGTGTCTTCTACGGAGTAAAAATATATATTGGCAGTATAGCTCAATATCTAAGCTATCGCTTGGATATTTTTTTCATCAATTTCTTCCTTGGTGCCAAAGAGGTGGGGATTTATTCAATTTTTATTGTGCTTGGAGAGGCTCTTTTTTTTGGAACAAGAAGTATAGCTCCGCTTTTGCTCTCGAAAGCTTCCACTCAAGAGACAAAAAATCACGAGAGAATAGCGCTAATATCCTGTAGGATTGTATTTGCTTTCACATTCGCTGAAGTGTTCCTTCTAGCTCTTATAGCTGAACCTCTTGTGCGTTTGTTTTTTGGAGATGAAGTGGGATCCCGCATCTCCACACTTATTATTCTTCTTCCCGGTATTCTATTCTTTTCCATTACTCATCTTTTAGTAAGCTACGCGGCAGGGAGAGGATATCCGCATTATATGAGCTTTGCGGCCACTTTTTCACTTGTGCTCATCATCATCCTTGATTTGATTCTTATCCCGCGATGGGGAATTGAAGGTGCTGCTTTGGGTGCCACAATTGCCTATACGGCAACCGCAGGATTGATGGTTTTCTTTTTTAGAAAAATTTCTTCTATTTCTTTTTCTCTCTTGGATTTATTCCTGCCGCAGAAAGAAGATTTCACATTACTAAAAGAACTTTTAATGCTGGTGTTGCGAAAGCATTCTAATCCATAAAACAGGTGTATGAAGTTAAATATTGCTATTGCTACGTATAATCGTCAGGAGGATTTAGAGAAGTGTCTGAAATCTATTCAAAAGCAAACGCTTTTCCCTCAAGAAATAGTGATTATTGATGACGGAAACTTATTACAGAAATGGGTAATGCATATCCAGAAAGAGTTTGAACATATGGGTATTTTTGTTAAATACTACAAGAAAAATCATACAAGAGAAAGATGCGGGCTTGCTGAATCAAAAAATATCGCATTGAATGTTGCTTCAGAAGAAATTATTTTATTTTTAGATGATGACGTCATTCTTGAGCCGAATTTTTTTGAATCAATTATGGATGTATGGAGAATTGGGGCAGATGAAAAATTGCTTGGTGTCGGGGGAGTAATTGAAAATAATCGAAAAAAATCTCTGTTGGAAAATATGTACAACAGATTTTTTGGGCTGACAAGTAAATTTGTATGGGATATCAATGATATCGGGTTTCAAACATGGGATGATCATATTGAAGAACGAATAAAGGGATATTATGCTCATGGAGGAGTATGTTCATACAGAAAAGATTTGGTGAAGAAACTGGGGGGATTTGAACCCTTTTCAGGAGGAAGAAGCGCGCTAGAGGATGTGGAGTTTTGCATGAAAGCAAAGAGACGAGGTTATTACTTTCTTATTGAACCGGAGGCGAAGGCAGTGCATCAAAAAAGTAAATTAGGCAGAGAAGGCGAATATCTTACTGGCTGGAAAGAAAGCGTAAATCGAAAAATTATTCTCCAAAGATATTGTGATCAAGCATGGAATAATAAAGTTCGCTTTGTCTGGGGAAACATAGGATGGATTCTTCGACAATTTCTGGCTGGACATATCCTGAAAGGATGGGGAATGCTAAATGGGTTTTTTGCAAAAAAGATATGAAAATCTTGTATCTTATCACCAAATCCGAATATGGCGGGGCTCAAACCCATGTTGCCCAGATTATGAAAAGGATGAAGGCGCAAGGTCATACGGTAGCTCTTATGACAACTCCCGGAGGTTGGCTGGAAGAAGAAACAAAAAAAGCCGGGATATCTGTATATCCGAATATATGGTTTTCAAGAAGATCTTTGCCTTGGAATCTTTGGATGGCTATAAAAGGTATTCAGAATACGATTCAGGATTTTGACCCTCAACTTGTTCATTGCCATAGTACCAAAGCAGGGTTTCTTGGAAGACTATGTATTCGAAACAGAATACCGACTTTGTATACTGCTCATGGTTGGCCGTTTGCAAAAGGAACGCCGATTATAAAAAAAGTCGCGGGAATTTTTGCAGAAAAAATTGCATCTTCTTTTTGTTCAGCTATTATTTGCGTTTCTCGCTATGATGATAAGTTGGCCAAACAGTTTCGTATTATGGATAAAGAAAGATTATATGTTATTTACAATGGCGTGCAAATACCTGTTCTGCACGGTATGTATACTATGAACTCGACCATGCGAGTGATATTTGTCGGAAGGATGGAGAAGCAAAAAGATCAGCAGTTATTGCTGGAAGCAGTTTGTTTGCTTCCTAAAGATATCAGATCTCAAATAGAAATTGTTTTCATAGGAGATGGAAGGAATAAAAAGAGATTGGAAGCATATGTGCGCAAAAAAGGTATTCCCAATGTCAGATTCGCAGGTATTCAGGGAAGAGGAGCGATTACTGAATTTATGAGTAAAAGCAATGTGCTGGTATTGTTATCGAAATGGGAAGGATTGCCATATGCTTTATTGGAAGGGATGGCAGTAGGATTGCCTGTGATTGCATCGGTTGTGGGCGGTGTCTCGGAAGTAATTACGAAAGATTGTGGATTCCTTGTTGATAAAGGAAATGCCTTTCAAGTCGCGGAAATTCTTGAATTGTTGATGAACAAGCCGGAATTGCGGAAAGCTTTGGGACAGAATGCTCGGAAACGGATTGGAACTAATTTTTCAGAAGATCTTATGTTTGATCAAACTAAAGCAATATATCAAAAGTTAGTGAAACATTAGAATTGTTCCGTTTGATTTCCGCCGGCTCGGATGATGTGAAACGTACGAAAAAAAATTTGAGCGTCTAAGATAGGAGAACGATGTTTTATATAATAGAGTTCATATTGGAGTTTTTCGCGTGCGGCTTCTTGGGTGTTGCCGTAAGGAAAATTCACTTGCGCCCAGCCGGTAATGCCGGGTTTTACAATATGTCGGATTTGATAAAAAGGGATTTGTTTCTCCAAATCCTTTACAAATTCGGGTCGTTCAGGACGCGGTCCGATGAAACTCATTTCTCCTTTGAGGATATTGAAGCATTGGGGAAACTCATCGAGGAATGTTTTGCGCAGCACTTTGCCGACTTTGGTGATGCGAGGGTCATCTTTGGCAGCCCATTGAGCGTTTCCATTTTCGGCGTCTGGTTTCATGGAACGCAGCTTCCATATCGAAAAGATGCTGCCGTTTTTCCCGACTCTCTTCTGGGAATAAAAGATAGGGCCTTTTGTTTCAGTCCATAGAAAGAGAGCGATGAGAGGAAGAAGCATGAAAAGCGCTAGGGCGAGCGCGAGAGCTACGCAGATATCAATTGCCCGCTTGAACATTTCATACAGATATTTTTCTCTTTCCTGCAAATTGCTGAAGAACCAGACTTCATCAATTTGGGAAAGCGGCACTTTTCCTGTAACTCGTTCGTAGAACGAAGTAAAGTTTTCCACGTGAAAGCGCCCGATATTTGAAAAAAGAGTTTGGATATACGGGGGATATTGGCTAAGAGTTTTGGGAGCCAGTATCGTATGAGTGCGGGAAAGCGCAAGCAGTTCTGCGGGATGGTTGCGTTCGGGATCCAGAAAAGTTGATATGCTGTATCCCAATTGAGGATTGCTGCGAAAAAGATTATCGAGTTCGCTGGTATGCTGGTCTCGTCCGATCACAACCAAGTGTTCTGTAAAGAAAGATCGCTGCAAGAGGATGTTAAAAAAATGTCTCCAGAGGATGATAAGAGCGGCCGCGATTAAGAGATGGACAAAGAGATTCGTTTTGGGCGCGATGCCAAATGCTGGAATAAAATAGAAAAGCATAATGGCGAAGAGCGCGTTGAAAAGAAATGCCTTCGAGAGAGCGCGTTGAAAATGGAGCGTATTCTGCGCGGTGTTGAGATCGTATAGACCGAAAAGGAAAAAGACAAAAATCCAGATAATATAAAGAAAAGAGAAGGGGAGCGCGTGTTGTTCCCATGCATGGGGCAGTGTTGTCCAATCCTGTCGCAAAACGAGAGTAAGCCAAAGCGACAGATACAACAGCAGAATGTCGCCAGTCAAAAGAAGAAGTTTTTGCGTTTTGCGAAAAAGGATTGCCATATAATTTGTATTGCTCTATTGTAATCCGTTTTCTCTCATGGGAGCAATGCCGGAGATTGTATTGATTGCGGCTATGGGTATAATATGATAATGGTTATTTTTTCCTTCGCGATTATTTTTTGTTTCGGGTTGGTTGTCGGAAGTTTTTTGAACGCGTTGACGTATCGCTTAGCCGTGGCTGAAGGGCTTGAAAAAAAGCCGAAGGAAAGCGCGTCTTCTTCGGTGTTGAATGGACGATCATATTGTCCGCAATGCGGCCACAAGCTCTCATGGTTTGATTTGGTTCCATTGGCGAGCTTCTTTTTTTTGAAAGGAAAGTGCCGGTATTGCGCCGGGCGCATTTCTTGGCAATATCCGCTCGTAGAATTGGCAACCGGCTGCGTGTTTATATTGTTGTCGTATGTTCAACACAGAGAAGTTTCTCTTCAATATTGGAATTTTGAAAATTTACTGCTCGTTGCGTACACATTTTGTTTGGCGAGCTTTATGATCGCGATATTCGTATATGATTGGAAACACTATCTTATTCCGGATCATTTGTTGTTCCTCTCTATCGGACTGACGCTTGTGTATCTTGCGTGGCGAAGCGCGCAAACTTCTTCATGGGATATTTTTCTCAACGCGGGATTTGCGGCGTTGATCGCCGCAGGATTCTTCCTGGCGCTTTTTCTTGTTTCTCGCGGCAGGTGGATGGGATTTGGAGACGTGAAGCTCGCTTTGTTTATGGGACTTTTTCTTGGGTGGCCAGGGATTCTCGTTGCTTTATTTATCGCATTTGTGCTCGGGGCGATTATTGGGCTTGCTCTCATTGGATTTGGCAAGAAACGAATGAAATCCGAAGTACCCTTTGGGCCTTTTCTTTTGATAGCCACATTGATCGCGTATGCGGGAGGAGAAACGCTTGCGAGTTGGTATATTCGATTTGTTTTGATATAATGAAGGTATGAAAACAATAATAACAAAAATTTTTTTGGGAAGCGCGCTGGGAATAATGGCGGCAGTCGGCGGATACTTGGTATTTGCAAGATTTCACACAAATGAAATTTTTGCGGGAAGCGGAGAAAACACAAAAGGTTTTGCGTGGTCTTCCAACATTGGCTGGATGAGTTTTAATTCTGTGGATTGCGATACGAATGGAAATGGATATGTTGATATAGGCGCATGCGGAGGAGATGACTTGGAAGATGTGGCAACAGATTATGGAGTGAATATTGATGGAGGAACCGGAAAACTTTCGGGAACCGCATGGTCGCCGTCGGTTGGCTGGATCAGTTTTGATAGAGGGGTAACGAATGATCCTCCCGATTCACTGGAGAGTCCGGATGTGTGCGACACATCTAGCGATTGCATCGCAAAATATGATTCTGCCACTGTCACTGGCGAAATTTCAGGATGGGCGCGGGCGTTGTCTGCATGCAAAGATGATCTTTGGGATGGAACACGATGTACGGGAAGCGGAGCTGGTGATATCGCAGGCGGCTGGGATGGCTGGATTAGTTTGCGGGGAAGCGCGCCTGCGTATGGCGTAAGAATAGATTTCGCGGAGAAAGCATTGCGCGGATGGGCGTGGGGCGGAGATGTGGTTGGCTGGGTAGCTATGAGCTGTGCTGATATTAATGCTGTACCGGGATTAGTTTGTGAAGATAATTTTGAAGTAATCGCAGATGTGAATAGTGCTCCGGTTGCGGAAATTGGAGAGTGTTTAATAGGAGGTCTGCCAGCTTCGTGTTCCGTATATGAAAAAGAAGTGATCCAGTTTACAAATGATTCTAGCGATCCAGATGGAATAGAAGATATTGAAGATTCTTTTTGGAATATTTTGGCATTTGGAGGAGGTACGGATTATACATGTTCTGGAGTCTGTCCTTGGAGTTTCCAGCCATCTACTATTTCTTTGGATGCTGGAGATTATGAAATGGAGCTGGTGGTTATAGATTCGGTTGATCATGAGTCTGCTCCTTCTGCCAAAGTGAACTTTCAAGTAAAACAAGATGCCTCGGCGGATTTTGAATGCTCTCTTGACCCTTTAGTCGGGTGGACCCAGAGCTGCAGTACGCTGAACGTTGCAGAAGGGCAGAAGGTGCACTTTAGGGACGGCGGGCATTCCAATCCTTCCGACGGCGCATCTCTGAATGATTGGGATTGGATCTTTAGCGATGGAACTCCCTCTTTGGTGAATAACGATTCGGGAGATGCCGATGCGATCGATGTTACATTTAATGG
>Ga0155038_127_pt1 | contig 25075 bp, 19 predicted proteins | sample RifCSPhighO2_01_FD_106006 | JGI IMG/M metagenome (GOLD analysis project Ga0155038, IMG submission 106006) | Candidatus Wildermuthbacteria bacterium RIFCSPHIGHO2_01_FULL_45_20
GATTTTATTGTGGTATACATAGTATGCAATCAATGCGGCAGTTTACTATTGCAAAGGAGAGAATTCGATGAGAACCGATCGCGATCGGGACTACAAGGATTTGCAGCAGATCATTAAAAATGCGGGGTTGCTTGAAAGGCAGCCGCTCTATTACTGGGTAAAGATCATTTCCACGCTTGGTCTGCTGGTAGGGGCGATCATCGCAGTTCCCGGTTTGGGAGACAACTTCTGGTTTTTGATGGCGAGCGCTGTATATTTGGCGTTTGCCTTCGGCCAGATTGGATACGTTGGGCATGATGCTGGTCACCGCGCAATTTTCCGTTCCGCAAAGGGGAATGAAATTGCGGGGCTGGTCGTAGGGTTTCTGTTGGGCATGAGTCCAAGCTGGTGGATTACGGTGCATAATCAGCACCATAGTTCTCCCAACGATCTGGATGATGATCCTCACGCAACGCTCCCATTTATGGCTTTCTCTCCGGAGAAAGCGCGGCAGACCCGCGGATTCTTGAGGTGGCTCATCAGATACCAGCACATTTATTACTGGGGCATACTGCCATTGGAGAGTATCGGTCTCCGATTGGCGAGCGTGAAATTTTTTCTGAAGCCGTCCGGCAAAGTGAGGCATCGGGTGTTGGAACCCGTGCTTCTTGCATCGCATTTCGTGGTGTACGTCTGGCTTTTGTGGTGGTGCGGATTGCCTTTAACCTACACCATCGCGTTTGTCGCGGTTCATCACGGGCTGTTCGGCTTGTACTATGGTACGGTGTTTGCTCCCAATCACAAAGGGATGCTTATTCTGGATAAGGAAAACCCTTTGGATTTTTTGCGTACTCAAGTGCTGACCACCCGTAACGTCAAACCGAATCCTTTTAACGATTTGTGGTTTGGCGGGTTGAACTACCAAATCGAGCATCACTTGTTTCCGGGTATGCCCCGATGCAACTTCAGCAAAGCGCGTAAACTGATAAAAAAGTTTTGCGCAAATCGAGGAGTGCCATATCATGAGACGGGTCTGCGCGCTTCATTTGGAGAAATTGTGGCTTCCATGAGGGAAGCTGGAAATGCTGCGCGGCATCCGCCAGCTGTGGTGCGGATTGCCCAAGGAGATGAAGTATAACCAAAAGGCCCCCAGGTCATGAATCCTGGGGGCAATTATTTTATCGAGGAGACCTCGGCGAAAATCTAAAATCGTAGCACATCACTATTGACAGTATGTGAATATTAATATATATGGAAACCAGCCGAATCAAGGGAGGGGAGAATGATGAACATGTCTGATATGTTCGGAGTGTCGTATCAGGGACTCAAGGAGAGATATTATCGGGAAGTGGCTGGAGATTATCGCCAGAGAATGTATTCTGGATGCTATTCGGGGACGCGAAGCTGATATTCTTTCAAAATGGGCAACTCCAACAAGGAGTTCGCGTATCCCGGAAAGAATCGCAACGCACTATCCGGAGGAGTTGTACCCCTTCCTCGCTCTGTCGGGATTGTCCCAAAGAAACAATCTTTTTTATGGGGTTGGAGAGGCGCTTATCGAAGGAGTAGTCAATGGTGAGCGCCATATCTATATCCTTGTTCCTCAAGGGGAGGATTGCATCATCAGAAAAGCGGGAGCGAGCCAAGTCGCCAGTGTGCTTCTGGCTGAATGGTGTTAGGGCAGGACGGAGGCGGAACGAGCGCGTACGTTCTTGGTAGCTGCTGTTGAAAAAGCAGTTGAGAATACGCGGAACCAAGCTGAAAAAGCGTTCGACGAAGCTGTTGCAGTTTCATCTGACGGCACAGTTCTCGTCAATGCAGATGAGGCGCTGGTATTTTCCGGGAAGAATCCCCCAGTCTCTGTTTCCCGCGGGAGTTTCAGAACGGGGAAAATTCTTCTCGCGGGGAACAGCCCCCCTGTTCGTATCCAGTGCGAAAGCCGAGCAAAAGCGATTCAGGATTTTCTTGCGTCGTTGCCTGCGGGGCATACGCAGGAAATATTTCTGACTGGAGAAGCCGGTTCGGCGCAAAAAACATTGCTCCTGACGGTGGATCGGTATTCGCCATCCCCCGGTTCCAGACGAGGGTTTGGCTTATTCGGGAGGTAAGCGCATCGCATTGCAAAGCTTTCTCTTTCTTTATCTCAATGATAGGGGAGGAGAAAGCTTTTTATTTTTCCAAGAGCTTTGCATTTGACGCGCATTCTCATTGAGTTACAGTAAAGATAAGGTCATTAGTTTGCTAACTTTATTTAAAGTATGGAAAATAACTCGCAAGAATTCATGGAGTTGCAGAAGGAGCAGCTCAATCGCATTGAGAAATCAGTCAATCAGATGAAGACGTATTTTCGGATATCTTTAATTCTTACTGTCGCGATGGTTGTGCTGCCTCTTGTAGGATTATTGATTGTGATTCCGCAGTTCATTAGTTTGTATAGCAATATCGGCATTTAATAAAGGTAACCGAGAAAGATATGCTCTATAAAATTTTCTCTTTCCTTCGTGGGATTGGAATATCGCAAGTCGCATACGCTCATTGCGATATTCCCTGTGGTATCTATAAAACAGAGCCCATGCAGACTGCTGCCGAAACAGTGGTGCGCATGGTTGAGCTTATGACAAATCCTGTTTCGGTAGATAATAATGATCCGCAAGCTGTTCGCAATTATCATAACGCAATGGCTAGATACATTATGGTAAAAGAAGAGCACGCGCAGGAATGCAAAAAACAGGTATTAATTCTGTGGACGGATTTTTTCAAGCATCAAGATGTAGATGTGATTCCGAATCTTCATGAAAAGGTGTGGGGCATCGCGAAGCTTTGCTCGCGCAACAAGCAGGAAATTAATATGGAACTCGCAAAGGAATTGAAAAAAGAAGTGAATGAATTTGCGGAAATTTTCGAGAAAGTGAAAGCTGTCAGATAGAATCTCGGATTGATACGAGAGAAATTTTATGGTGTTCTCTTTTTTTCAAATCAAAGGCCAGAGCATGGAACCTCTTTTGAAAGAAGGAGATTTTGTGTGCGCGAGTGGGTTGCCTTATTTCTTTTGTTCTCCTCGGGAGGAAGAATTGGTGGTTTGCGCGCATCCTGTGGATAGAAAAATGTTGGTGAAGCGGATTGTCAGCCGAAAGAACTCGCGTTATTGGGTTGAAGGAGTAAATGCAAATGAAAGCACGGACAGTCGGGAATTTGGATGGTTGGAAAAAAAACAGATCAAGGGCAAGGTTTTGTTCGTGGTGAATGCGCAGGAAAGAGGAAGCGGAGAGTAATGTGAAGACCGCGATTCGCGATTCAAAAAGATTCTTGATCAGACAAATTCATCAAAAGGTCGAGATGGATAGTATCGTAGTCGATATAAGTAAGTTTGTAACATAACTTTTGTTGGCTGGCGCCAATTGAAGTTTCCCGTTTTATGAATATAAATTGGCAAGAAATTTTCGATCGCGTATCTCAAGATATGACGGCAAGTTTTCTGCAGGTGTTCCCTAAAATTGTGATCGCGATTATTGTCTTTACGATCGGATGGCTTCTCGCTGTTGCGGTCGGTCGTTTAATAACCGAGGTTCTCAATCGCATAAATTTTAACCAACTTTTCCAGCGGGGAGATTGGAAGGGGGCGCTTGAACGAGCAGATATCAAAATGGATCCCGCGAGATTTGTAGGATCTTTATTCAAATGGATGATTGGATTGGTTGTTCTTTTAATGGCAGTGGATATTCTTGGATTGGAAGGATTTGAAATGTTTCTTCAAGATGTTGTGGGCTATTTGCCGAACGTGATTGCTGCGGCTTTGATTCTTGTGGTTGCTGTTGTGATTTCCGATGTGGTAGAAAAAATTGTTCGTTTTGCGATGGAAAGCATGCGGTTAACGCATGGGCAACTGATTGGCAGTATTGCAAAATGGATTATCCTTATCTTTGCTTTTTTGTCGGCGTTGCTGCAGTTGCATATCGCGGTATTGCCTATCGAGATTCTTATACAAACATTTGTGCAAGCGCTGGGTTATGGATTGGCGCTTGCGTTTGCCCTTGCTTTCGGACTTGGAGGACGGGATATTGCGGCAGATATCATACGGGATATACGCAACAAAATGAGAGGATAAAAGAATATAAGGTAGCGGCCTGGGCTTTGCCCAGGCCGCTTTGTTTGATGACGTGGATATTTCTGTTTTACTTTGACTTACGAAACCAGTACATTATGAGGGTTTGAGAACACGGATATTTTTCTGCTGAAAAATTCCTTGTGCTCGCGCCAGTCGCGCTCCCAACGTTCTCAAAGCATTATATGTGCTGGTTTCGCAAGTCATATCTTTTAGCTCATGGTTGCTCGCGATTGGGATGAGGGTGTTGCCCGGGGGGCGTGTCAAATCATTTAACTATCTGACCGAAACAGGTATCCGGCGAACCTCGGAAAATCTCAACGAAATTTTCTTTTTTCCTTCGACTTTTTGTGAATGAATTTTGTTTTGATATGTCCTGTAAAGCGTGTCCATTTTTTTCTCAATCTGGCGTTTTAACTCCGCGGGATTGAGGGATAGATATACTTTTAGCAGTTCCTCTTTTTTCTTTTCTGAAACTTCGGGCGACTCCAGAACTCGTTGATACGGTGTTTTTGGTTTGTCGTATGTGCGATGCAGTTTACCGCCCACCCGTTCTTTGGAAACCAACTTGATGACCGGTTGGAAAAAGTTTTTGAAAAGTCGCTGCTCGTTCCGATACAGATCATTGAGCAATTCCATTTCTTCTTGGGTGTCGTATCTCAGATATCCCACCAACCTTCGAACGTGCGTGTAGTTTTTCTGTTCCACCAGGCAGTTATCATTTTTCTTGTAGGCTCGCGACCTTGAAAAATCCAAGCCCGTATCAGTCGAATAGGCAAACAGGTGGGCGTTGATAAATTCCGTGCCTCCGTCAGAGTGAATTTCGACCCACGAAAATGGACATCTTGTCCTCGCCTGATTGATACCTTCTTTTGTCGGCTCTTGTCCTTTTCCCATCACCGCCTCCTGTTCCGTCCAACCGGAAGATATATCGGTCGTGTCTAGCGTATTTACAAATTGTCCAGCGGCTGATGCTCCGCAGTGCTCCACAAGGTCAATCTGCATATTTCCTAATACACTCCTGTCTTGTTCGGCAAACACTTTTACGGGTATTTTCTGGTAAAGGAGGGGGTGGATTTTCTTGTGGTATTTTGCTTTAACCATTTCAATTTCTTTTTGATGCTTCAACTTCCTAATCGATCGTGGCTGATCCCATTTCTTGCAGTTTTCTGGCAACTTCGTCAGAGCACGAAAGCTCTCCTAATTTTCTCAACCTTTCGGTTTCTGTCTTTAACGAAGTTTCCAATCGCTGGCCACACGGGTGGTCAAAGATTCGCCACATTTTGGCCAGGGCTGGTTTGATGGCGTTGTCGTAATATGATGCTCTCTTTTTCTTGTTTGAAACAAGGGTATCTACATTACTTTTTGGTTTCAATTTGTCCATCAGATACTTTCTATTGAGCTTCGTTCTTTTTTCGGCTTCGTCCAACAAGCTGCTCCGAACTTTCTTGGATTTCGTTTTTAAATATCAGGACGCATTTCTAAAAGATACTGGTTTCTGGATGACATATTCATAGTTGTAAAATGAAATTAATCGTAGTAATTAATTTCATTTTACCGTAATGAATTTCGGTCAGATTTTAGATGATGTAACCGATACCCGTATAGTCAGATTTTAGATGATGTAACCGATACCCGTATAGTCAGATTTTAGATGATGTAATGCGGGGGGTTGACACGCAAAATCATTTCAGCTACAATTGATTTGGACATGAGAAACAAGCAAAAATACGTATTGTAAAGCGGCTCTGCAAAACGGTTTTGATTGATGGAGAATAGGCCGCGGCAAGCGGTTTTTCTGTTGCTCATGAGGACTTTGTCAAAGAAAGTGTATACCTTACATCATAATGGATGTATGCACTGAAAAATGAAGCAAGTGATTGTTTATTGCTAGCTAACGTAGATTGCATTTTTACAAGCAGATGGTGGATGCCTTGGGATATGAAGGCGATGAAGGGCGTGGCGTGACTGCGATAAGCTTCGGGGAGGTGTCTAGCAACCTTTGATCCGGAGATTTCCGAATGGGATAACCCCATTCGCCGTTGAGGCGAATGACTCTGGCATTTATGTCAGAGAGCCAACCCGCTGAAGTAAAACATTCCAGTAAGCGGTGGAAAAGAAAACGAACGTGATTCCCCTAGTAGCGGCGAGCGAAAAGGGAATAGCCTAAACCTTTGTATGAAAGTACAGAGGGGTTGCAAGGGAATAGCGTCGGGAGCATTACTCTCGCCTCCTTTTTGGTGGTGCGGGAGTAGCGCTTGACCGAGGGAGAAAACCTAGTCAGTAAATTAAAAGAAACTCCTTGGAAAGGGGTGCCATAGAGGGTAAGAGCCCCGTATTTGAAAATTTTTCTGTGCTCCTTGCTATTCTTCTTAAGTACCTCGAGAAACGAAATCCTCGTGGGAAGCTTCCCAGACTACTGGGAAAGGCTAAATACTTCATATCACCGATAGTGAATCAGTACCGTGAGGGAAAGGTGAAAAGCAGCCCGGTGAGGGCGGTGAAATAGTACCTGAAACCATCTTGCTTACAAAGAGTAGGAGTCCGCCGCAAGGCGGATGACTGCGTGCTTTTTGCAGAACGAGCCAACGAGTTTATGTGTGTTGCAGTCTAAGCCCTTCTGGGGCGTAGGCACAGGGAAACCGAGTGTTAATAGCGCGTTTTCCGCCTTTGGCGGAGTGCAGCACATGTAAGACCCGAAGCCAGGTGAGCTTGCCATGATCAGGGTGAAGGCCGACGAAAGTCGGCCGGAGGCCCGAACCCGTGAGTCGTTCAATTCTCTGGGATGAATTGTGGTAAGAAGTGAAAAGCTAACCGAACCTGGTAATAGCTGGTTCTCTCCGAAATAGCTTTTGGGCTAGCGTTCATCTTCGCATTCTGGAGGTAGAGCTCTGGAAGGGGTGTCCTTGGCGCAAGCCAGGCATTCCTACCAAACTTCGAATGCCGGAATTAATGGATGAGCAGTTAGAACGTGGGGGCTAAGCTCCGCGCTCAAAAGGGAAAGAGCCCAGATCTCAATCTAAGGTCCCCAAATCAAACTAAGTGCAAATTGCAAGGAAGTGAAATTCCTGTGATAGCTAGGAGGTTTGCTCAGAAGCAGCCATCCTTTAAAAAGTGCGTAATAGCTTACTAGCTAAGGAGTTTTGCGCCGAAAATTCACAGGGGCTCAAGTTTGATACCGAAGATGAGGATTCCGCCGTAAGGCGGAGTGGTAGGAGAGCGTCTCTATTGCATTGAAGCTCTGCTGGAAGGCAGGGTGGAGCGATAGGGAGTGAGAATGTTGGCATGAGTAATCGCAACCGAGGTGAGAGCCCTCGGCGCCGTAAATCCGAGGTTTCCTTGGCAATGATGATCATCCAAGGGTTAGGCGGGCCTTAGTGATGCGCCAAATGGTGTATCGCGATGGACAGCTGGTGAATATTCCAGCCCTTCCATATTTTTCTGAAGAGTGACGAAGAATAGTACTTCGAGCAGATTATTGGATTTCTGTTCGTGGCATGACTTTCCGCCGCAAGGTGGATGGAAGTGTTGCGGAAACTGTTTCCTACGGGAGACGGGATTCGAAAGAGCATTCTTCCCAGAAAAGCTCGTAGGGTTAAAAATATGGGAACCGTACCGTAAACCGACACAGGTGGATTAGTATAAAAGTACTAAGGCGAACGGGTGAAAGCTCCTGAAGGAACTAGGCAAAAAAGTGTCCGTAAGTTCGCGATAAGGACTTCCGCCGCAAGGCGGACGCAGCGAATGTTTCCCTGGCGACTGTTTATCAAAAACACAGGTCTCTGCTAAACTCGAAAGAGGATGTATAGAGGCTGACACCTGACCAGTGCTGGAGTGTTAACGGTGGGGGTGTGGTTTACGCAAGTAGATCATGCTCACTGCCCGAAGCCCCAGTGAACGTCCGCGGTAACTATAACCGTGTTAAAGTAGCGTAGCCCCTTGCCTGGTAAGTTCAGGCCCGCATGAAAGGTGTAACGACTTGGGAACTGTCTCCAGGAGCTGCCCGATGAAAATGCAATACCGGTGAAGATGCCGGTTACCTGCGGCTAGACGAAAAGACCCCGGGAGCTTTACTGTAGCTTCTTATTGTCTTATCGTTTTGGATGCGTAGAATAGTGGGGAGGATTTGAAGTCCCGCTTCCGGGCGGGATGGATCCGACAGTGAAATACCCATCTTTCAAAATGCTAAGTCTAACCCCGTTCATAGCGGGAGACAGTTGGAGGCGGTCAGTTTTAGTGGGGCGCTAGCCTCCTAAAAAGTAGCGGAGGCGTTTAAAGGTCAGCTAGCTCCGGATGGAAATCGGAGCGTTCGTGTAAAGGCATAAGCTGGCTTAACTGCGAGACGGATATGTCGAGCAGATGGGAAACCAGAACTTAGTGAACCGACCTATTTTTGTAGAAAATGGGAAGATCATCAACCAAAAGTTACCCCGGGGATAACAGGCTGGTAGGGCCCGCGAGTCCATATCTACGGCCCTGTTCGGCACCTCGATGTCGGCTCATCACATCCTGGGGGGGCAGCACCTCCCAAGGGTTTGGCTGTTCGCCAATTAAAGTGGTACGTGAGCTGGGTTCAGACCGTCGTGAGACAGGTTGGTCTCTATCTACCGCAGGCGTTGAGTTTTGAAGAGATTCGTTTCTAGTACGAGAGGACCGAAACGAACTAACCTCTGGTGTACCAGTTGTCCTGCCAAGGGCATCGCTGGGTAGCTAAGTTGGGAACGGATAAGCGCTGAAAGCATCTAAGCGCGAAACCGCCTCTAAGATGAGAACTCGAAGATCCCTCGAAGATGACGAGGTAATAGGCTTTAGGTGGAAGCTCCGCGAGGAGTGAAGCCAAGAAGTACTAAGGATCATCGCAATCGAAATTAGCTAGCAATAAATGATCGCTTGAAAAGAGCGCCTCGGTGGCGGCTATACTGGAGTTGTCCCACCCGTTCCCATTTCGAACACGGAAGTGAAATGCTCCAAGGCCGATGGTAGTCCTAATAGGGCGAGAGTAGGTAGCCGCCACCGAGGCGCTTTTGTTTTCTTATAAATTTTGAATTACGAAACCAGTACATATAATGCTTTGAGAACGTTGGGAGCGCGACTGGCGCGAGCACAAGGAATTTTTCAGCAGAAACATATCCGTGTTCTCAAAACCTAACATTTGCTCGCTTCATAATTCAAAGTCATAAACCGGTTATTCAAAGTTGCATAGGAAAGTTTTCTCAACATATAATGAAACAATGAAGGTATTTAGCGCAAAAGGCAAAGTTGCGATTCTTATTTTTTTATTAGGCGGAGTTTTTGCGTTGAATTTGATCTCTCAAGAAGTTCGGAGTGTGATGTATAATCTTCTCTCTCCTATGCAAGAGGCAGTGTGGAAAGGGTCTGGGGGTATGCAGGATTTCGCGATTGGGTTATTCCATGCCGGGAATTTGCGCAGCGAAAATGAAAAACTTCGCGATGAAAATCTTCAGCTTGTTCAGGAGCTTGTTCAATTGCGGGTAATCGCGAAAGAAAATGCCGAATTGCGATCCGTGTTGGATGCGGGGCTGCGAGAAGAATTTTCTTTACTGCTTGCGCCGATTGTCGGCAAACTCATTGGGGAAGATACCATTCTTGTTCGGTTGCCGGAAGGCAAAGAAGTAAAGGAGGGAACAGCAGTCATTACAGCGGGCCGTGTCGCAGTTGGAAAGATTGTTCAGGTGGCGGGAAGAATCGCTCGTGTGCAGCTTTTGTCCCATGACCAAGTAAAAACCGATGTGGAAATCCAGAAGAATAGCGCTCAAGGCGTTTCTTCAGAGCATATCCTTACGGGCGTGGCGAAGGGACAAGGCAGGGGAGCGCTTTTTCTTGATCTTGTTCCACGGGACGAGATGCTTGAACCAGATTCTATTCTGGTAACAAGCAATTTGGGAGATGTGTTTCCCTCGAGTTTTTTGGTTGGACAGATTGAGAATATCCAAAAGGATGACGCGGCTCCTTTTCAGCAGGCGACTATTAGATCTTTTTTCGATCTTCAAGACACTCAAGCAGTTTTTCTTATGACTCCGCTATGATAAAATATATAAGCATGCTTTTGGCGCTTTGTATCGTGTTTCTTGTTATGCAAACAAGCATGTTGGCGCGGTTTGGTCCTTTTGGATTTACCGCCAATCTGATAGCGTTTGTTGTTTTTTTTACGATTATTACGGGAAAACGCCGAAGTCCGTATGGATTAACCGCCGCTTTGTTCGGAGGTATATTGCTCGATTTTTTTTCTGAATTACCTTTTGGTGTTTGGACGGGCGGATTCTTCAGCGTTTGGGTTTTCATTAGCTTGATTCTTAAGTCGCATGTTCAGATTCCCTTTTTTGAGAAACAATAAAAGTTCGTATTATTCGCAAGATGAGATCGAAGTTCAAGATATTTTCTTGGATAAACTAGCCCAAGATAAGGAAAGTCTCGAAAGCGGATATGACGAAAAAAAACTGGAAGTTCCTCTCTCGCGGTGGATTTTGCGCGGGATCGCTTGCGTGTTCGCGCTGGCGCTTCTGATATTTTTTGGCAAGACCCTCTATCTGCAAGTTGTGCTTGGACAGGAACTGCAAGAAATGGCCAAGGAGAATACGATTCGCATGTTGCCTTTGCGACCGGGCCGGGGGATCGTATATGACGCTTCCATGGTACAGCTCGCCTTTAACAAACCAAGTTTTGATTTTGTGTGCGATAAGCGATATTTGCCTACCAATCGGGAGAAATTAGATACGGTCATAAGAGACATCGCTTCCTATTTTTCGCTTTCCTACGAGGATTTAAAAGAGCAACTTAAAAATTTTGAGGAAAATGAAATGCTTATCGCAGAGAATATCTCGCATGAGCAATTGATCTTAACGGAAACGCAGGAAGACAAATGGCAGGGTTGCCAATCTCAACAGAATACGATTCGTTCGTATGTAACGGACGCGGGGCTTGCGCATATTTTGGGGTATACGGCGAAGATTTCTCCGGAAGAATTAAAAAACCAAGATGGATATTTTGTTACCGATCAAATCGGAAAAACCGGAATTGAAAAATCATATGAAGCAGTCTTAAGAGGCAATCCCGGCCTGCGGTTTATCAAAAAAGACGCGAGAGGGAATATTGTGGAAGATCAAGGAGAGGTTGGGTCTGAAGCGGGGGGAAACGTGATGTTATGGGTTGATCTTGAGCTCCAGAAGAAAATGGAAGTGGAACTCAAGAAAAGCATGGAAAAGGTAGGAAGTAAAAAAGCCATTGCGATTGCAATGGATGTCAATACGGGAGGGGTGCTTGGAATGGTGAGCATTCCGTCCTTTGATAATAACATTTTTGCGCGAGGGATTACCGAGAAAGAATATCAAGAGATTATCAATAATCCGACAAGTCCCCTTTTTAATCGCGCGATCGCGGGAATGTATCCGACTGGTTCCGCGATTAAACCTCTAATGGCTTTAGGCGCGCTTGAAGAGAAAGTGATTGATCCGAATCAGAATATTTTGACGGAAGGATATCTGGAAATCCCCAATCAATACGATCCTTCCATTGTCTATCGTTTCAACGACAACAAGAATCATGGTTGGGTTGATATGCGCAAAGCATTGGCGGTATCAAGTAACGTGTATTTTTATATCATCGGCGGGGGATATAAAAATTTGAACGGATTGGGGCCTTCCCGAATTGAGCAGTATCTCTCGCTTTTTGGATGGGGTAAAAAAACCGGAATTGACTTGCCGGGCGAGAGCGACGGATTAATTCCAAATCCCGAATGGAAGCAAAGGGTAAAAAAAGAAGGATGGTGGGATGGCGATACCTATCAACTTTCGATCGGCCAGGGAAACCTGCTTGCTACTCCTCTGCAGGTGGCGTCTGCTTTCGCGGCAATCGCAAACGGAGGCACACTATACGAACCCCAGATGGTGAAAGCAGTCATTGGCAATGGGAAAAAAGTTGAAGAATATAGGCCACTCGTGGTAAAGGAAAATATAGTGAAGCGAGAGAATATTCAAGTGGTAAAAGAAGGATTGCGGCAAGCTGTTACATCGGGGTCATCCACTATTCTCAATCAGGTATCGGTTCCCGTGGCTGCCAAAACAGGAACTGCGCAAACCGGCCGCAAGGACGAGAACGGCAAAGATTATTTGTACAGCTGGGTTGCGGCATTTGCTCCTTATGACAATCCGAAAATTGTAATTACGGTAATGGTCGAAGATGCCAAAGAGGGAAGCATTGCAGTGCTTCCGGTGGCGAAAGATGTGTTGAACTGGTATTTTAGCAATAAACAATAGATTCAAAATATGAGTAAATATGTAACGAAGGAAGGGCTTGAGAAACTGAAAGAAGAACTCGAGTACCTGAAAACAACAAAACAACAAGAAATAGCGGAGCGTCTTCGACGCGCGATTTCTTATGGAGATTTGAGCGAAAATTTCGATTACGCGGACGCCAAAGAACAGCAGGCGATGTTGCAGGCGAGAGCCGCTGAACTTGAAGATGAAATCCGCGAGTCGAAAGTTGTGGGAGATCAGGAGAAATCAGGAAAGGTGCAAATCGGCTCGGCTGTGGAAGTGGAAATAAACGGCGGCAAGATGAAGTTCTATATCGTAACCGGAAATGAAGCGGATCCTTTAGTCGGGAAGATTTCTGCGGAATCTCCGATTGGTTCGGCCTTGCTGGGCAAGGAAAAAGGAGAAACAGCGGAAGCTAACTTGCCCGCGGGACCCACGAAATTCAAGATTCTCGATATTGAATAGGTGTTGTGTGATTTATCGAGAATTTGGCTTCTTTTCTTTTCCGTGAGAATGTAATACAATTGAGTGAGTAAAAGCTCACCACTCCAAGGAGGGAGTAATATGGATCTGAAGGATATTCCCTTGATCGTGTTTGGATCGCATACGTATTAGGGGTAGTTGTGGTTCAGTTCATGGCTTGGAAAATGGATCACTAGCGAATGGAGAAGAAGGATAGTTATTTGCTGCTTTTCAGATTTTTGGAAAGCAGCTTTCTTTTTGACCGGAAGGCAATAGTAGAGTAAAATCCCAATATATGGCGACATTTGAAGAGTTACAACAAGAGCGGTTTAAGAAATTAGAACGGATGCAGAAGGCCGGTATTTTGGCGTATCCCGCGCAGGCAAAAAAAACGCATTCGATTGCGCAGGTACTTGAACGGTTTGATGACTTGGCAAAAGCAGAAACAGAAATTTGTATTGTAGGAAGAATCCGGGCAATCCGCGGCCATGGAGGTTCTACCTTTTTGAATATTGAGGACGAAAGCGGAAGTATGCAGGCGTATCTGAAAAAAGATCGCGTGGGAGAACAACAGTATGATTTTTTCCTGGAGACCTTTGATATTGGAGATTTTGTTCAGCTTCGAGGAGTGTTGTTTACCACAAAAAGAGGAGAAAAGACGTTGGAAATCGCCGACCACAAGATTTTGGCAAAATCCTTACGGCCGCTTCCTGATAAATGGCATGGCTTGCAGGACGAAGAAGAGCGCTTCCGCCGTCGTTATTTAGATTTGATTTTCAATAAAGATGTTAAGGAAAAATTTGAAAAACGGGCGAAAATTATTTCGGGTGTTCGGGGGTTTTTGGATAACGAAGGGTTTGTCGAGGTGGAAACTCCAGTATTGCAAAGCATGTATGGAGGAGCTGATGCCCAGCCATTTATCACGCATATCAACGCGTTTGATTTGGATATGTATCTTCGCATCTCGTTGGAGTTGCCCTTGAAACGGTTGATCGTGGGCGGGTTTGAAAAAGTGTATGAAATGGGCCGCGTATTCCGAAACGAAGGCGTGGATCGCCAGCACAACCCGGATTTCACCATGCTGGAATTTTATTGGGCGTATGCTGACTACAAGGATTTGATGAAGCTTACCGAACGAATGTTTGAGAATTTGCTCACACAAGTATTGGGCACAATGAAATTGGAATACGAAGGCAAGGAAATTGATTTTACGCCGCCTTGGCCGCGTGTGGAGTACGGCGAATTGTTCCGCAAATATGCGGATATTGATATTCAGGCAATGAACCGAGACGCTTTGTTTGCCAAAGCAAAGAAACTTGGAGCAAAGGTGGATGAAACCTTTAGTAAAGCGCGCGTTGAAGACGCTATTTACAAAAAAGCAATCCGGCCGAATTTATGGGAACCCCAGTTTGTTATTCATCATCCTGCTGAAATGTTTCCGTTGGCAAAGACAAGAGAAGAAAATCCCGCACAAGCTGAAACTTTTCAGTTATTGGTTGCTGGTGGTTGGGAAATTGTGAAAGCATACTCTGAACAGAATGACCCTATTTTGCAGCGCAAAGCGTTTGAAGAACAAGAAAGTTTGTTCCGGAAAGGATTGGAGGATGCCCAGCGCATGGATTTGGACTTTGTAGAAGCATTGGAATATGGGATGCCCCCTACTGCCGGTTTTGGCATGGGGATTGACCGCCTTACAGCTCTACTTACAAATTCTCACTCCCTTCGGGAAGTGATCTTATTCCCGACGATGAAACCTCGGTAAAAGCAGGGAAATTGATTTTCCAAAGAAGAATGGTATAGTAAATATATGGTAAAAAAACTTGATCTTCAGCTTGCAGTAACATTTCTTCGGGAGGACAATAGGTATATTGCCTATTCTCCTGCTTTAGATTTGTCCACATCAGGTAAAACATTTGAAGAGGCGAAGCGAAGATTCAGAGAAGCTGCGCATATTTTCTTTGAGGAAACAATGGCAAATGGAACAATTACAGAAGTTTTACAAGAACTTGGATGGAAAAAAGTTCAAGCAAAATGGCAACCTCCGGTATTAATCTCTCAAGAATCTATTCCTATTTCCGTATGATATGCCGAAAATCGTTTCGATCAATTGGAAAACATTCGAAAAATTTCTCTTGTATGTAGGTTGTACCTTTGTGCGACAAAAAGGAGATCATAGAATCTATTCAAGAGATGGTTTAAAACGCCCGGTAGTAATTCCAAGGGATACGGAACTACCGGTATTTGTTATTAGAAACAATTTGCGTATTCTTGGAATTTCTCCTCAAGATTATGTAGAAATTCTTGAGAGAATTTAAGACGAAGTATATTCTTTTTATGCTAGACATTAAATTCATCAGAGAGAATCCGGAAAAAGTGAAAGTAGGGTGCAAAAAGAAGAATGCTGTATGCGACGTAGACGGTGTATTGGCATTGGATGAAAAGCGAAAAGAGGCAATGACAAAGATTGAAACGTTGCGTTCAGAGCAAAACAAGCTTGGCAAAGCCGATATTGAGAAGGCAAAGGAGTTGAAAAATCAAATTAAGGAGTTATATCCTGCGTTCAAAGACATTGACGAAAGGTTGAATGTTTTGCTTTTGCAGTTTCCGAATATGCCGTTTGACGAGGTGCCCGTGGGAAAGGATGAATCTGCGAATGTGCTGTTGAGAAAAGTAGGAGAAATCCCGCAGTTTGATTTTGAGCCAAAAGATCATATCGAAATAGGGGAGCAGTTGGATATTATTGACGTGGAACGCGGGGGGAAAGTGGCAGGTTCCCGTTTTGGATATTTGAAAGGGCCTGCCGCTTTGATGGAATTCGCACTGGTGAATTTTATTATGAAGCGTGGCGTGGAAGCAGGGTTTACTCCTATCGTGCCGCCGGTTTTTGTAAAGAAAGAAATGATGAGTGCTATGGGATATATTGATACCTCGCAAGATTTGGCTGAAAGATATTTTTTTGAGAAAGAGAATCTGTTTTTAGTTGGTACTGCGGAACAATCTGTGGGGCCTATGCATGCTAATGAAGTATTCGCAGAAAGCGATCTGCCCCGCAGATATATCGCTTTTTCTACATGTTTTAGGGAAGAAGCAGGATCGTATGGAAAAGACACCAAAGGAATTTTGCGAGTTCACCAATTTGATAAAGTGGAATTGTTTAGCTATACAACGCCGGAAAAATCGAAAGAGGAACATCGGTTTTTGATTGATTTTGAAGAACAGCTTTGGCGGGCGTTGCGAATTCCCTATCGGGTTATGCAGTTGAGCACGGGAGATATGTCGAGGCCCTCGGCTTCCACGGTGGATATTGAGGCGTGGCTTGCTGGCCAACCTGCGGAGGAAGGAAAAGGAAAAGGGCGATATCGCGAGGTGAGTTCGGCTTCCAACGTAACGGATTTTCAGGCGCGAAGATTGAACATTCGTTTTCGCAACAAGGAAAATAAAATGGAGTTTGTTCACATGCTCAACGCAACCGGCTTTCCGATCGGCCGCACGATTATCGCGATTCTGGAAAACTATCAGCAAAAAGACGGGAGCGTGCGGATTCCGGAAGTTTTACAAGAATATATGCCAATGAAAAAAATACCGGCCTAAAAGGTCGGTATTTCGCAGGATAAGAATTTCCTCTTACTTGTTGCGGTTGATGAATTTTCTTGCTTTCTGCATGAAATGCTTGCTGTTCTCAAGGGCTTGCGGCAGGAGAAGCCCGATCGCAATAAGCAGCAGGAATACTCCGAATTCCCTTACTGCAAAAGTTGCAATCAGGCATGCAAACCCGATGAGGGCGCATATTCTAATCATAAACTCCTACGGTTGGGGTAGCTCCCTGGTCTGGTGCTATGGCAGAGGTAAGGGAAGAGATAATGCATTCTCCCGAATCATTATTATTTCTTCCCTGCAAATTTTGAAGGTGCTAGTTGTACTTCCAATGGTATTGAACGTGCTGGGAAGTTGAAAGGCGACAATGTCCCCGGGGTCGTAGGTCTCAATAAACCAATGCTCCTGGTAGGCACTACAGGGCCTTAACCATGCGAGTCCGTTGGGAATATATACCCTGAAACGCACAACATTGAATTTGTCGTCGTTTATCCCGTGACTTTCGGTATACACCTCCTGAACGATGACTCCTTGGATCCAGCCAGGGAGGATTTGTTCGGTGGATTGCGCAAGGATAGCAGGAATTTTAGGGAAATCTTCCGGAGGAAGGTTTGTAACATCCGGTTTTTCGAACCATGTGAAGCAGCCGCCTGAAAGGAAAAGGAGTAGGGATGCCAACAGTGTGATCAAAGGAACATTTCTGGAATACCGACTCATAGTTTCCCCTCCACATCCAGCTTCTTTCGTGCTATGCTGGAGTATCAAGATAATACTAAATAAATGCGTAAATGTCAATATGGGAAGGTAATGTCCACACACATATGGCGGTTAAAACAGGAAATAGGGATTTCCCCATTTTTTTAAATGAATAAGTGCTGAATAATAACTTGCTGATATGCGAGAGATATTTCTTGAAATTAAAGAGCAACAGAAAGAAGATAAGATTATTTTCTATAAAGAAGCGGGGCAGGGAGTGGGATTCGTGATATTGCACGGCTGGGGGTCTTCTTCTGATCGCTGGGAAAAGATTGGTGATTTGCTTGCAGAGCAAGGATACCATGTGATTATTCCCGACTTGCCGGGCTTTGGAAAAACTGCCGCTCCAGAAAGCGTATGGGGAGTTCAAGAGTACGCGGAATTTGTAAGGAAGTTTGTTGAGCAGATTGGGTTGCAAAGATTTGTGTTGGCGGGACATTCTTTTGGCGGGCAAATCGCGGTTCAATTCGCTCATCTGTTTCCAGAGAAAACGGAAAAGCTGGTGCTGATGGGAGCTGCGGCGGTTCGGAGAAAGTTGAGCTGGAAACGAAAAGGTATTGTTGTATGCGCGAAAATAATCGGCGTCTGTTTGTATGTTATTCCCTCCGAAAAACTGCGTTTGAAGGTGAAGCAACGGCTCTCTCTGGCAATTGGAAGAAAAGATTACGCAAGAGCGCATGGCAGAATGAGAGATATCTTCCGGAAAGTTACGCAAGAAGATCTTCGGGATATTCTTGCGAAAGTAAAAACTCCCACAACGCTTATCTGGGGGGCAAAAGATCAAGCTACTCCTCTTGCGGATGGGAAACTGATGGCAGAGATAATGCCGCAAGCGGTTTTGAGGGTCATTCCGGAGGGAACGCACGCGCTCAATCTCCAGATGCCCGAGCGCCTCGCGCGGATGATGGCTGAATCTATGAAATAACTACGAATAACGAAATCATTTCGTTATTCACAGAGATAATGCCCCAGTGGATTCTTTTCACAATCTATGGAATATGGCTGGCACTTCCCGTATTCTGGTTTATAAGAACAGCAAAGATGCTGTTGTTTTGGTTATACCTTTGGCAACTGAAAGATTACCATGTCGGGAGATTTCTGGCGCATTTTTCCACTGCCAAAGGAAAGCAACTGCTCACAAGTAAACTTATCGCGGTAAAGCTCATCTTCCTTGTTTTTTTATTATTTGTGTGGGTTTCTGATTTGGAAGATGCTATGCGCGAAACATGGATTGCGGGATTTTTCGCTTTGACGATTGCCCTCTATGGCTTGGAAGGGATGAAAACTCTGGCGGATATGGCGAAGAGAAGATTGCTGCTTCCGGTATCCACAAAAAAGACTGTATTGCTTGGGCTTGTTCTTATTTTCTTTGAATTGGTATTTCTGGGCGTATTTCTTTCGCGGTTTGTTGAACATGGCGGCAACGAGGAAATGCTTTGGAATTTGGCGGTTCCTTTGGTTTTGGGATTGATTGCTTTTGATATTGCCGTTCCGTTTGCGGTTGCGGTGGTTGTGTTAGCCCTTCAGCCCTTTGCGGTAATGGCCCGCAATCGGATCATTCGAAAAGCGCACGCAAAAAGAAATTCTTTATCGCATCTGATAGTGATTGGGATTACGGGCAGTTACGGAAAAACAACTACCAAAGAAATTCTTTCGCATATTCTTTCAACAAAGTTTCAGGTGGCAAAAACTCACGAGCATCAGAATTCGGAGATTGGCGTGTCGCGAGCCGTGTTGAGCTTGACCGAGAGCGATCAGGTATTCGTATGTGAAATGGGAGCGTATAATAAAGGGGGAATCGCGTTGCTTGCAGGGATTGCAAAACCGCTCTATGCGGTGATAACGGGAGTGAACGAACAGCATTTGGCTACGTTCGGTTCCATGGAGAATTTGTTGAGTGCGGAAGGGGGAAAGGAATTAATAGCGGCTTTGCCTGAAAATGGAATGGCGGCGATCAATGGGAACAGCGCATTTATCTGGAAGGTATATCAAGAAATGAAAGAAAAGAAAAACATCAGGTGGAAGAAGGTTTTTTCCCGTCCAGATACGCAAATGCATGAGCGGGGCGTTGATCTTTGGGCCGAGAAAGTGCATGCTTGGAATGATCGGGTTACATGTGAGATTACCGAAAAAGGAGGAAAGCCGGTGCGGTTTTCGCTTCCGTTGATTGGCGCTTATCATGTGGAAAACCTTTTGCTTGCGTGTGCAGTTGCCCGAGACCTCGGAATGAGTCTGGAGGAAATAAGTAAGGCAGTGAATACACTTGGAATGGATGTAGCGGCGATGCGCCTTCTCAAGGGGGAAAACGATTGGGTGATCATTGAATCTACATATTCTGCAAATCCGGACGGGGTGATGGCGGCGTTGGAATATCTCAAGACGCTTGAATGGCAGGGAAGAGTTCCGGGAGATCAGCATCCCCATCGCTTTGTGGTAATGCCTTGTCTGATTGAACTTGGAAGCAAAGCAAAAGAAATCCATCGGCGCATTGGCGAAGCATTGGCGCGCTCATGCGATGGCGCGATTATTACGACAAGAGATTATGTGGAGGAAATCCGGAAGGGGGCTGAAAGCGCGAATATGCATCGAACCGCTATTTTATATACCGAAAGCGGAGAAGAGATTTATAGGGAGCTTAAGAAGTTCGCAAAGCCCGGAGATGTGATTTTGCTGGAGGGAAGAGTGCCAAAGAGTTTGATGAGTTTGCTGGGGATTATATAAAAAGCGCCGCGTTGGTTTGCGGCGCCTATGCTTACCCGAATGATTATGATTATTTGCTCATTCGTCGAAGTTTTCTAGGATATGTTTTGCAAGGCATTCGCTACAACTTGCGCATTTGCCGTGAGGGCAGGTAACTGCGCAAGAAGAACCCTTAATAGGGATAGCAATGCTTGGGCTTGGATGAGATCGAGTATGAGAATCTTCAGGGTGGGCTTTTTCTGGTATAAGGTACAATTGGAGCATTACGTGCCCTCCTTTAAGGAAAGTATTTCTAGTATAACTGGACTTTTTATGATTTTCAATTCTTTTTCTATATTATTGCGGCCTATTTCCATATCTTTATCTCCAAATACCGAATCAGACGATACATGGTTGGCGTTTCGATTGCTTGTTCAGCCATGGAAATGGAAAACAGGAAGAGCGATTAAACATTTGGAAGAAAGTTTTCGTGTCTATCAAAAAGCGGATTATGCGATTTCTTTCAATAGCGGGCGTTCCGCTTTATTGGCGATTTTGAAATCTTTGGAGTTCGCGCAGAACGATCAAGTGTTTGTGCAGGCGTTTACGTGCAACGCAGTGCCGAATCCCGTGATGTGGGCGGGATTAACTCCTGTGTATGTGGATTGCCGCGAAGACGACTTCAATATGAACGAAGAGGATTTGGAGCGCAAAATTGAAGCAAGTCGACACGCGGGCAAAAATCCGCGCGCCGTTATTGCGCAGCATACCTTTGGAATTCCCGCGAATCTTGATGCGCTAGCTACAGTGTGCAAGAAACACAATCTAATCTTGATTGAAGACTGCGCGCATGCGCTGGGAGCGAAATATAAGGGAAACCTTGTGGGAACATTTGGGGAAGCCGCGTTTTTTAGTTTTTCTCGCGATAAGGTTATTTCTTCGGTGTATGGCGGAATGGCAACAACCAATAACGCGCTTTTGGCAAAAAAAATAAGAGCGTTTCAGCAGAAAGCGGGTTTGCCGTCTCTTTTATGGATTGCCCAGCAGTTACTGCATCCGGTGGCGATGAATTGGAAGATTTTGCCTTTGTACAAGTTTCCCGGGAAATATCTGCTGGAGATTGCTCAACGTTTGCATTTGTTATCGAAAGCGGTGCATTGGAAAGAGAAACAAGGCATGAAGCCGGGCTATTTCCCCAAAAGTTTGCCAAACGCGCTCGCTTTGCTCGCAGCTTATCAATTCACAAAATTGGAACGATTCAACGCGCATCGCAGGGAAATAGCCAAAATGTATCAGGAATCCTTGAGAGATCAAAAACTTATTCTTCCGGCAGAGTCAGGCGAACGTTCTGCGATTTATCTGCGGTATCCTGTGGGATACGCAAAAGCGCATTCTCTTATTCGTCATGCATGGAAAAAAAATCTTTTGCTTGGCGATTGGTACACTACGCCGATTGCGCCTTCAGATACAAGAGCGGAAAAGGTACAATATATGCGGGGAAGTTGTCCGGTGGCCGAAAAATTAGCCGGCAGGACATTTAATTTGCCGACGCATATTCGTATAACACCAAACGAAGTGAAAAAGATTATTGCATTTCTCAAACAGGAAATCGCAGAGAATGATGACCGTACAAATTATTGAAGACAAAAAGATATGGGAGGACTTTCTTGCAGATGTGCGGGATAAAACATTCCTGCAGTCTTGGAATTGGGGAGAAGTTGAACAGCGTATGGGAAATAAAATCTGGAGGTTGGGAGTGTTACAAAATAATCAGATCGTGTGCGTTGCTTTGGTTGTCAAAATCCGGGCGAGACGAGGAACGTTTTTATTGGTTCGGCACGCGCCGGTTCTGAAGATTTCAGATTCCGAGCTTCGAGATTTCCCAAAAGAAATCTTCATGGTTTTGATTTCGGAATTGAAAGCCATTGCGCAGAAAGAAAAAGCGGCGTTTATAAGGGTAGCCCCGCTTTTGGAAAAAAATGAGAAACACCTGAAAATGCTCAAGGAATTGGGATTTCGAAACGCTCCGATGCATGCGAACGCGTATGATGCCACATGGAAATTGGACATTACTCCTCCCGCAGATGAGTTACTCAAACAGATGCGCAAAACGACGCGGTATCTCATTAAACAGGCAGGAAAAAACCAGGAGATTGTAATTGAAAAAAGCGATCGGGTTGAGGATATCGCAATGTTTAACGCATTAACCAGAGAGGTTGCAGCCCGTCAGAAATTTGTGCCGTTCGCAGGTACATTTACCAAAAACGAATTTGAAACATTCGCGAATGACGGCCAAGCTCTTTTATTCCTTGGGAGATACAAAGGAAATCTTGCGTGCGCCGCGCTTGTGATCTTTTGGTCGGGGATTGCTTTTTATCATCAGGCGGCTTCCCGTTCTGAATACGCCAAGCTTTCGATCCCTTATCTTCTCCAATGGGAAGCGATCTGCGAAGCAAAGCGCCGGGGATGCCGGCTCTATGATTTTTGGGGATATGTGGATACGAAACAGTATCCCAATCATCCGTGGGCAGGACCTACGAAATTTAAAATGGGATTTGGCGGGCAAGCGTCCGAATACGTCAAAACGCAGGACTTTGCTTTGTCATTGCAATACTGGGCGCTTGCACTTTTTGAAGCGTTAAGAAAGATAAAACGCCGCTTGTAACCTATGGCGCGAAAAAGGTATATCAAATCAAAAAAGGCAAAACCAAAACATGCGCTGCTCAAGAAAATCGCAAGAAGCAAAGTTTTTTTAATCGCGGCAAGCGCATTGGGTATCGCAATTCTGTTGATAGGTTTTTTTGCATTTTCTCCGATTTTTCAAATACAGAACATTCATATTGACGGAGCTCAATCCGTATTGTCCGACGACTTATTGCGCATAGCTCAACAAAAGATCGGGCGGTCGTTTGGCGCGATGCAGATAAATAATATCTTTTGGGCGGATTTGTCTTCTGTGGCTCATGCGATGGCACTTTCAAATCCAAAGATTGCGTCTGTAGCAATATCGAGAAAATTGCCTCACTCACTTTCCATTCAGGTGGTAGAGCGATATCCTGCGGGTATTTGGTGTCGCCAGGATGGACAATGTTTTTTCTTGGATACCGAAGGTATTGCGTATGAAAACACCGAACGCGATGTTGGGCGGCTTATTGTCGAGGATGCGGACGAAGCTCTTCCCGTGCGTTTGGGAGCGCAAGCAATTGCAAAAGATCGGTTAGACATACTGTTGATTGTGTATCGCCAGTTGCAGCAAGTCTTTGTTTTGCATGAAGAGCATTTGGGTATTGAAAAGATTGTCCTGAAAAACAGCTCCAAAGGGGATATTCATACCACGGAAGGGTGGAGCGTATATATGGATTTGTACGAGAAAGTGGATTGGCAGATTGAAAAATTAGTGCTTGTGTTAAAAGAGCAAATTCCGCAAAAAAAACGCTCACAGCTTGAATATATTGATCTTCGCTTTGGAGATCAGGCGTATGTGAAATACAAATAGAATTTCAAACAAAGAGAATACCGCTTGGATCCAAGCGGTATTCTCTTTGTTTGATGACGTGGATGATAAGTTTTACGGGGTGGCAAGTTGATGATCTGAAAGCCCTTCGGCATGGAGTTGCTGAATTTGCGCGGAGGAAAGCGCACGGTTGTAGATACGAACCCCGTCAATAGAGCCATCAAAATATCGATATAATCCACCTGGCTGTGCATTGTACGCTCTTGCTCCAATAATAGCTTTATCTGGCGGATCTCCTCCATATGTCTCAGCAGAAATACCGGTTTTGTCTAAGACTTCGTTTATATACGTTGTCCAAGTTGAACCGTTTTGAACATATGCCACATAATACCATTTGCCAGTTTGCAGAACTGTGTTGCCTTCATTTGGCCCGAGTGTTGGCGTATACTGATCAAAACTTAAATTTCCACCTACTATTGCCAAATAATTTCTCGTGTGGCCTGCGACAGAACCAAATTCCCCATAGATAGAGCTTCCCGCTACATCATCTAAATTGATCCATGCTGTAATGGTAAAAGTCGTTCGCGTCCCAATGATATCGGTAGAAGGCAAACTAATATACTGACTCGTCCCATTAAAACTATACGCTTTTCCTGCTTGTCCATTGCGGTCGGCCGCAGCCGTGGGACTATGTCCTGTTAATACCCCATTGTTCTTCAATCCCGAAGTATCGTTTGCCGTGCCCGCGGCCGCGTCATCAAAATCCCATATCCCCACTGCATCCGCCGCAAGCGCGTGATGTACTTGGCTTGCAAAACTCTCAATCTTTGCCTGTTTTGCCCGATCCTGCGAACTTGAAAGAGAAACAGTAACAATGGAAGCAAGCAATCCAATGATTGCGATAACCACGAGGAGTTCAATGAGGGTGAATCCTTTTCTCATAATTGTTTAGTATATCATGGCAAAATCAGGATGATAAGAGAATGAATAGACAATTTGGGGAAAACTCGATCAATTAGTTTTGCGCGAGGGAATGTTCTCCAAGCCCTTCAGCGTAGAGTTGTTGGATTTGAGCTGAAGAGAGCGCGGATTTGTAGACGCGAACATCATCAATGGAGCCATGAAAGAACCTGGAAGAATCAGATGGCGTATTTCCAATAGCCATATCTGTTCCCGTATCAGAATACACAGTACCAGTAGCCGCCGTTTGTGTGCTATAAACAGTTTCTGCTCCATTAATATAAAGACGCAGTTTTCTATCTCCCGAATTGCTATAGGTTAGAACAACATGAATCCAAGTTGTCAAGGGTATTGTGTTATTATTTGTTGTACTTACAGCTACTGTTCCATTAGTTCGAACATTTGAATTCAATCTTCCTGAAGAGGCTGTAATAAATACCCATCCCGCCTGAGGACTTTCATCATATTTACTAATAATAACGTGAGACGCTGAATTGTTATTTTTATAAATCCAGGCAGACGCAGTAAAATTGTCAGCCGCAAGATTTTGAACGGCAGGTTTATCCCCGATAGTAATAGCATCGTCCGTCCCGTCAAAAAAGTATGCCTTATCGGGTTGTTCGTTTCGATCCGTTGTTTTTATAGTCCCCCCGTTTATAGTTCCATTATTCTTCAATCCCGAAGTATCGTTTGCCGTGCCCGCGGCCGCGTCATCAAAATCCCATATACCCACTGCATCCGCCGCAAGTGCGTGATGCACTTGCGCAGCAAAACTCTCGATCTTTGCCTGTTTTGCCCGATCTTGGGAACTTGAAA
>Ga0155038_120_pt1 | contig 20858 bp, 18 predicted proteins | sample RifCSPhighO2_01_FD_106006 | JGI IMG/M metagenome (GOLD analysis project Ga0155038, IMG submission 106006) | Candidatus Wildermuthbacteria bacterium RIFCSPHIGHO2_01_FULL_45_20
CCGATTGAGGCAATAGAAATTCCCGACGAGACAATAACAATCACAAGAGATGAAATTGGAAAGCAGGGCAAACACTATGCTTTGCGTGTGCAAGGTAGCAGTATGATTGATGAGGGTATTTTTGATGGCGATATTGTTGTTATACGGAAACAAGAGGTGGCAGAAAATGGCCAAACTGTTGTCGCTGTGATTGATGACAACCAAGCAACGCTTAAAAAATTATATCGTGAAAATGGAAAGTTTAGACTACAACCGGCAAACCCGACATTGTTTCCAATTTATCGTGATGAGGTAGAAGTGAGAGGCGTTGTTGTTAAGATTATTCGCAACCTTGAATCACAACTAGATCAAGGGCAATCAAGAGATGAAAAGTATGTGCGTAAAATAGATTATTCGTGGGATTACAGAGGAGAAAAAACAAAATCACACACGCACGGAATACATACTTATCCAGCGATGTTTATTCCGCAAGTCGGACGAAGATTATTAGAAACTTATAGCAAAGAGGGCGACACTATTTGCGATATTTTCTGTGGCTCTGGTTCAGCTTTAGTTGAAAGTAGATTGATAGGAAGAAACGCCTACGGCATTGATCTTAATCCTTTGGCTATTTTTCTCGCGAAAGCAAAGACAACCCCAATCAATCCTCAAAAATTAACAAGAGAGTATATCGCTCTGCTTGATAGAGTAGAAAAAATTAAAGATAAAGAAATACAAAGACCAGATTTTAAGAATATTGATTTTTGGTTCAAGGATAAAGTAATTGTAAAACTTACAAAACTAAAGAAAGCTATACGAGAAATAAAAGACGAGACAATTCAGAATTTTTTGATGGTCGCTTTTAGCGAGACAGTTCGCTATTCCTCAAATACAAAGACTGGGGAGTTTAAGTTGGTTCGAGTAAAAGGCGACAAGCTAGAAAAACATGATCCAGATGTTATCGGGATATTTCGCAAACACGCAGAGAAAAATATCGCGGGAATGACTGATTTTTACAAAGATGCAAAAAAGGATTCGTGGACAAAAATAATCTATGGCGATTCGTCAAAAGACAACGGGATTAAAGCAAATTCTATTGACTGCATTATTACTTCTCCGCCATACGGCGATAGCCGTACAACTGTTGCTTATGGACAATTTTCTCGCCTTTCGGCACAATGGATTGATGTATTCGACGATCCAAATGATGCCTCTGGCGTAGATAATGATCTTCTTGGCGGTAGAGCTACTAAAAATTTAACCCACACGCTTTCATCAGACTATCTCAAAGAATCATTAGAAAAAATCGCGAAGCAAGACGAAGCTAGGGCGAAAGATGTATTAAGTTTTAATCTTGGGCTGAACGAATGTTTGAAACAAGCATATAGAATACTTAAACCTAAAAAATATTTCTGCCTTGTGGTTGGTAATAGATTAGTAAAGCAAGTGAGAATCCCCACTGATTTTATTATCGCAGAGTTAGCTGAGAAAATTGGCTTTACTTGCGAAGATATAATTGTAAGAAATATCCCCGGCAAAAGAATGCCCATAAAAAACTCGCCAACAAACATTGTTGGTGCTTTAGAGGAAACAATGAACAAAGAAAGTATTGTTGTGTTGAGGAAAAACTAGAGAATACGCTTGTGTGTTTTGAATAAAAGAGGAAATGTTTTTTCAGAAAGACGAGTAAGCCGAAAAGCCGAACCATGGTCATGTGGTTTACCTGCATTCTTTCCAGTTCTGTAAACACCAAGACGAATATCATATTTTGATAGCGCGAGAAATTGTTTTGGATCTATATCCTTTAGTAACCATGCCTCCGTGTAGTGAAAGTATTCTTGTTCTTTTTCTTTTTTACAATTTGCAAAGACAAGGATGAGACCATTCCCAATTTTCTCCGCCGCCTTTAGTCTCAAAAAATCTAATTCGTAATATCCAAGTGTCGTTCTATTTTTGAGAATGAGTAACTTACCTTGCTTTTCATCTACTTTGCAATGAAAACCGCGACCATTTTTCTTCCCATTATTTATAGTTTGATGAAGTATTTTGTGTTGTGGATATTCAGGGTCAGGATAGCCAAATCTTTTCAAGATTTCCGCATTTGTGATTCCTTCTGACTTCTTGGTAAACAGGGTCATCATGGAAGCCGTCCCTGCTCTTTGCGATTTCAATTCCATAGCACCAAAATCCGGCAATGCGATATTGTTTTCTGTAATGCCGAGGTAATCTTCCAGTGTTTTACCAATTCCAGTATTGTGTTTTCGATTTGATTTAATCCATCCTTTTTTGGACAGCTCTTTCAATGCTTTTTTAATCTGTGCGAGTGTTCGTTTTTGCATATTTATTTTATGAAAAAGGACAAGTCTTTTTTGTAGATTTTTGCAAATTCCTTGAGTTGCGTAATATCTAGCCGTCTTTGTCCCGCTTCAATTTTTGAGATATGAGGTTGAGTTTTACCGAGTATCTTCGCTACATCAGCTTGATCTAACCCCTCCTCAAGTCGAGCTTTTTTTGAGCTGTTCGACGGTATATTTATGGTCTTTTGAAAAAATTGCCTTTGTCATATACCTATATGATAGTATTCCGTTGTGTTATATTCCAAGTTATGAATTGTGCCCCCACGAGGATTCGAACCTCGATTTCGGCCTCCGGAGGGCCGTGTTCTATCCATTTAACTATGGGGACTCGTGTTTCACAATTTGATATGCGGCAATCCCGAACGCCACGGCCACATTCAAAGATTCCTTCTGACCTCTCATCGGAATCTCCACCACGTTGTCGCATCTTTTCAATACAGCAGACGATACTCCGTTTACTTCGTTTCCGAGCACAAGAGCAAGCGGAAATTTCGGTTCAAACTTTTGCAGAGCAATACTTTTGGGTGATTGCTCTAACGCCACAACCCGCACGCCTTTTCGTTTGAGTTGTTCTGCCACACGCCATGTTTGGCTGGCGTATTCCCATGCAACCGTTTGTTCGGCTCCCAGTGCGGTCTTTGCGATTTTATCTGTTCCAGGTTTTCTTCCAATGGAAATTGGGATTGGTGTAATCCCGCACAAAAAGATTTTTTGGATTCCCAAGGCGTCTGCCGTGCGAAAAAGAGAACCGACATTTTCCGCGCTTCGAATATTTTCCACCACAACAAAAACTTCGTTTGCAAGCATGTTCCTTTTGTGTATTTTACGCACTCTCGCTCTTGTTCGCCTTACTCCTTTTTCACGCGCGAAACGCGCAAAAATCCCGAACACGGAATAATTTCCACACCCTCTTTTTCCAATTCATCACAGATAAGATTCATCCCGATGGAATCGGAAGACATGTGCCCCGCAATGAGCACATTTAAATGCGCCGCCTCCGCTTCCCGTTTGTGATCTTCCGTAACATGCATACCGACAATCGTTCCAATACCGGCATGCGCCATTCGTTCGTACAGTTTGGCCGATCCTTCAGTACCCCCCGTAAAAGACACCGCTACCTTGCCACATCGGTTTTCCAAACGGCCGGCATACATTCTGGGACCAGAACCCATTTTCATTGCTTCTTGATATTCTCCGATTCCCCGAAGAACCTTCATTACATCATCTACATATTCTGGCTTTTCCGCTTCGATCGCTTCCCTCACAAACCAAGCGGCTTGATTATCTGCCACAGTATGCCAACAGATAAGATTTACCCCCAGTAAACGGGCCGCGTCCACAACGCGCCAATTGTTTCTCGGATTGATCCCCCGAAAAACCTCTGAAATGCGCTCGCGCATCAACCCCTCCGCCACATTGATTGGCACACCATAATAGTTGAAGATATCCGCCTGCATCTCCATAACTTCGTGCATATCAGCAAACGCCCGGCCAGCTGGATGATGAGCGACAACCAGATCAATATCTGCCAAAGACTTAGCCATGAGAATCTCGGCAACATCAATATCAATGCCAACCAATGCCTTAGTGATCTTTTTGTCGTGCGCTATATGTAAAATACGAGAGTCTGCGTACGGATTGATTAAAGACTCTTGATCAAACTCTACTTTGTCTGCATCTGAAAGCCGATCAAATTTCTTTTTTCTCCGCGCCAACAACGCATCCACCTCCTGCGTGCTTCGAAAATCCCCTTCTATTCCCTTTCGAACAGCTAGGTTATGAATATTTTGAATCGTCATGAACTGATTTGCTTGGGAGGAGTAAGACCCCTGCTTTTATATACCTCCTGAATTTTTTCTTGCCGCTCCTTTTCCGAATACGTTGTTCTTCGAATCTCCGCTTTTGCTTTGCGCAAGTATTTACGAAGCCCCTTGGAGATGCGCTGTGCTACTTTATTCATACCATGAAACACGTTAGCATTTTTATCATACAAAACTGTGTATACAATACCATTGTTTTTCTTTCCTGTCTATTTTCTCCTCGGGTTTTCCCCAAAAATCGAAAAGAAATTCCCATGTTATCCACATTTTCTCCACAACACAGCGTGTCTTTCCCTCTATTTTGTACTTTTTCCACAAGTGGTGTAATCTAAATATACTTCTGTTGCAAGAATTGATTGCACAGAACTGCATTGCGGGTTCGGTCGCAATATACAACTAATGAATTTTTTTCGTATGGATAAAGACGATCTGTGGCGAGCAGTGCTTGCCCAGCTTCAATTTCAAATTTCTCCAGCGAACTTTGCTACCTGGTTAAAGAATACCTACATTGTCTCTCGCAAAGACGGTCAGCTTGTGGTGTCAGTACCAAATAATTTCTCCCGCGAATGGCTTGAGAACAAATACAACAAAGCGATCTTCCATATTCTGCGCGCGATTGACCATGATATCAAAGAAGTAAAATATACCGTGGAGCGAGCCGCGCAATCTGCAACAAAACAGGCGCCCCAAAAACAAACTATTTCCATCCGCGCGATGGAAAACTCGAGCGGACAGCTTGATTTGAGAGAAGCCCGTATTGATCGCGCCACCAATCTTAACCCACGATACACCTTTGAAAGTTTTGTAGTCGGGCCATTTAACGAACTCGCTCACGCGGCTTCCCTCGCCATCGTGAAGGAGCCCGGTACCATTTATAATCCGTTTTTCATCTATGGAGGCGTTGGGCTGGGCAAAACCCACTTATTACAAGCGGTGGGAAACCAAATCACCAAGGATTTCCCCGACAAAAAAATCCGCTACATGACGTCCGAACGTTTCACAAGCGAAGTGGTAGCCGCCATCCGCAATCATTCGGTAGACAACTTCCGCGGACTCTATCGGGATTTGGATATTCTGATTATTGACGACATCCAATTTCTCGCCGGAAAAGAGAAGACTCAAGAAGAACTCTTCCATACATTCAATGCTCTGTACGAAAAAGGCCATCAGATTATTTTCTCCTCCGATCGGCCGCCCAAATCCATTCCCGCGCTTGAAGAACGCTTGCGGTCTCGTTTTGAGGGCGGAATGATAGCTGATGTAAGCGCCCCTGACTTTGAAACTCGCTTGGCAATCTTAAAAACGAAGATTCAAAACAGAAGTCTTACGATTGACGACGATGTATGCGAATATCTCGCCAGTAATATTCAACGAAATATACGAGAGCTGGAAGGAGCGCTGAACCGGCTGTTTGCATTTTATCGGCTAAACCACAAAGCGCCATCGCTTACGGAAGCCAAGTCTTTGTTGAAAAGCGTTATTCAGACGCCAAGCAAGCAGATTAGTTCAAAAAAAGTCATTCAGCTTGTAGCGGAATTCTATGATATGCAGGAAAAAGATCTTATCGCCGCGTCGAGAAAAAAAGAAATTGTCAGGCCGCGCCAAGTCGCCATGTATATTATGCGTGAGGAGTTGAAGCATTCATATCCTCTGATTGGGAAAAAATTTGGCGGAAAAGATCACACCACAGCCATCTATGCTTGCGAAAAAATTCAAAAAGAGGTTCAGGAATCCGAAATTCTCGCAGATGAGATTAACATCATCAAACAACGAATGTATAGTGGATAATGTTGGGGAAAACGCGCGGAGATTCTTGGGAATAACTCATACAGATGAGTAAGTATGTTCGCTAACCAAAAACTCTCCCCCCGTTTTTCACAGAGTTTTCCCCGAATTGTTCAAAGCAAAGATAAGCTCGCATCCCCAAAAAAACAGCCCTATAAGTATAATAATAATTAAAAAAGAATTAATCATTATTAAAGAGAAATTATCCCCAATGTGTATATGGATGCTCTTGTGTCAAAATCAAAACTGAAAGAAGCGCTTGCGATTGCAGAACGCGCCGCGGCAAAATCCGCAACACTTCCTGTGTTGAGTAATGTTTTGCTTTCCGCGGAGAAAAACATCGTGCAGGTATCCGCAACTGATTTGGAAATCGGACTCACGTATGCGTTTTTGGCGACCACTAAACAAGACGGGAAGGTTGTAATAGCTCCCCGTCTTTTATCGCCGCTCTTACAGGTAATTGCCACAGATCAGATTCAGCTTGGAAGAGAAGGCCATGACTTGCTTGTCGAAGCAAAAGAGTACCATACAAGCATTCGATCTCTCGATCCAGAAGAGTTCCCGATCATTCCTTCTCCCAAGGGAGAGGAAGATCGCGTAGATGTGGATTGCCGCGTGTTATGTAAGGGATTGAGTCATGTAGTTGGTATGACGGGGCAAAGTCAGGCACGTCCCGAGATTTCAGGGGTGTTATTTGTGTTTGAGAAGGGAGGACTCAAAATGGCTGCGACCGATAGTTTCCGTCTGGCAGAGAAGCGGTTGGTATTCGAAAAAGAACAACCGTTTGAGGGATCGTTTATTCTTCCCCAAAAAGCGGCGCGCGAGCTGGTTGCAATCTTCGGGGAATTGCCAGGCAAAATGACCATTTCTCTTTCTCCCGTGCAAGCAGCTTTTGTGTATGAGTCAGAAGACAAGGCATCAGGAGTGCGTATTCAGTTGGTTTCCCGGTTGATCGAAGGAGAGTATCCTCGGTATCAAGATATTATCCCCGAAGACTACAAGACGAAAATCGTTATTTCTCGAGCGGAGTTTACGGATCATATTAAGGCAGCAAGCATTTTTGCCGGTAAAACGAATGAAATTCATCTGGTGATTGATCCTAAGCAAAAAGAATTGGTGGTAACAGCGCAAAGTCCGGAGGCAGGAGCTCATAAGGCACGCCTTGCGGCTGATATTCAGGGAGAGTATATGGAAATCGCTTTTAATTGGCGTTTTCTTGTTGATGGGTTAGCGCAGATGAAAAGTGAGAACGCGGAACTTAAATTCAGCAGCGAAGAAGGCCCTGCGGTAATACTTCCCATGGGAGAAGACGATTATCTGTATCTTGCGATGCCTATCCGGGCATAGGAAGGGAAAAGAATAAAGAGCTCTACCGCCAAGGCGGTAGAGCTCTTTATTGCCAATGGATCGGCAATACGAACTTTGAATTACGAAGGAACTTTCGGAATTTCCAGATACGGAAGGGCAAATCGCATAAATTGATTCCAAATGGGAGCTGATAAAGAACCCCCGGATCTGCTCGTGGGAACGCTGTTGCTGTTTCCACTCCAGACTCCGACAACAATGTGGCCTGGGCTATATCCAATGGCCCATGCGTCCTTGTATTCTTGCGTGGACCCTGTTTTGACGGCAGTGAGATATTCGGGCACCACAAGCGATGAATAGGGACCAAAAACAGGCGTTCTCGCTTCGTTGTCCGAAAGAATGCTGGTAATTTCTTGCGCGATCGCGGGAGGAAGAATCTGAATGCTTGTGCTGTTGCTTTGCTTGAGAAGGCGATGGTCCCGATCTCGTATTTCGAGAATGGAAACTGGAGGAATTCGCCTGCCATCCGTAGCAAAAACGCCGTACGCGGACACCATATCGAGAAGCTTTACTTCCCCCCCCCCAAGCACAAGCGCAGGTCCGTACGCAGATGCGTCCTGAAGTGTTGTAATGCCCATCTGGCGCGCCAATTCGATGCTATCTTCAATAGTAGCCATTGTGAGGAGCACTTTAATTGCGGGGATATTTAATGATTGCGCGAGCGCTTCCCTAAGAGTAACCTCTCCCCTAAACTTGCCGTCATAGTTTTGCGGGATATATTCTTTCCCGCCCCAGATTCCAAAATTGGTAAGTTCATCTACGACTTTGGTCTCCCTGTTAAAGCCCTTCATGAAAGCCGCCGCATATACGAAGGGCTTAAACGCGGATCCTGGCTGGCGGCCGGGATTATACACGGCCACGTTCACCTTTGGATCGAATAAGCAGTCTTTTCCCGGCGCGCATCCTTCGGGATAGGGTTTTCCTCGCCAGTCTTTTGATCCAACCATCGCAAGAATTTCTCCGCTAGGAGCATCGGTTGCAACAAGAGCCGAGTTATGCGCGTTGCTCGACGCATTGCGTTTTGCCCCGTCAGCAATCACTTGCTCGGCGGCTTGTTGCAGATTCCAATCAAGCGACGTGCGGACCGTCAGCCCGTTTTCGCGCACGAATTCTTCTCCATATTCGCTCAAGAGTTGATCGAGCACATAGAGCACGAAGTGGGGAGCTTTCATTGTAGAAGTTTGTTCTTTAAAGAGGATGTCTTTTGCCTGCGCTTCTTTGGCTGTTGTTTGGGCGAGAAACCCTACGTGCGCCATGCGCGAGAGAACGTAGTCTTTTCTTGGCAGGAGGAGATCGTCTTTGTGGCTTCCATAAGGAGAATACAGCGAAGGAGCTTGAATGAGAGCCGCCAATATGGCGGACTCCTCAAGCGCTAGATCGGAAACATGCTTGCCAAAATACATTTGACTGGCCGCTCCTACCCCATATACGTTTGATCCTAATGGAACTTGGTTGAGATAGAATTCCAAAAGAGCGTCTTTACTGTAATTCCTTTCCAATTCGAGGGTGAGCACTAATTCCCGTATTTTGCGAGATAGCTTCTTGTCTGGCGTAAGGAATGCGGTTCTTGCGAGTTGCTGGGTAATGGTGGATCCGCCCTGTCGTTTTGTTTTGGATGGCCAGAGACCTAAATTTGCCAAAATGGCTCTCGTTGTTCCTTTGGGACTTAATCCCCAATGGGTATAAAAATCAGCATCTTCGGTTGCGATAACGGCTTGCTGAAGAGAAAGAGGGATATCTGTAAGAGGAACAATCTCCCGCTTTTCGTCAGCGAACACTTCATATAAAAGGACGGAACCCGTCCGATCATAGATCTTGGTGGGCAAGGAAAGGGTGATCTGTCCAAAACTTTCCGGACGAGGAAGATCTTTGGCAAAATATACAAACACCGCTAGAGCAGAAACCGGCATTGCCAAAACGCCCAAAAGCAGTAGTTGGAAAACAAAAAACCACCAGTGTTTTTTTGTGGCTTGACTATACACTTTTTTGTAGTGTTGGAGCCGTCCCATAGCGTCTATGTAACACGTTTTCAAGAGAGGGGCAACCGCAATTGCGCGGGGTTGGGGAGATCAACGCGAAGTGGAGTTGCCATTTTGAAGCATGATGATACAATCGAACAATATGGAAACGCCCATGCAAACAGATAAAAAAGCAATTCGGGATGTTCTCTCTCGGCAGGTAGCCGAAGTATTGCCTGATCGCAAGGGATTGAGCAAATTGATGGCCGAAAAAAAGATACGGCTGTATCTTGGGGTGGATCCCACGTCTCCAAATTTGCATTTGGGGCATGCGGGTGTGTTGCGCAAGTTGCGGGAATTTCAAAACCTCGGGCATGAGGTGGCGCTTATTTTCGGAACGTTTACAGCGCAAATCGGAGACCCTTCGGGACGCGACAAGCAGCGAGAGCCGCTTTCGCCAGAGAAGATTCAAGAGAACATGAAAACCTATCAAACACAAGCGGGGCACATCCTCGATATGCGGCGTACGAAGATTTTGTATAACGGAGACTGGCTGGGCAAGCTGACGTTTACGGAAGTTTTGAAGCTTGCTTCTTACTTTACGACATCTCAAATGCTTGAGCGGGATATGTTTCAAAAGCGCATAGAGCAGGGAAGCGAAATATGGCTGCATGAGCTTCTCTATCCTCTGATGCAGGGATATGATTCGGTGGCCGCCGATGTGGATTTGGAGATCGGGGGAACGGATCAAACATTTAATATGCTGGTAGGCCGCAGATTGCAGAAGCTGTATCGGAATAAGGAAAAATACGTTTTGTCTGTGCCCTTACTAATGGGACTTGACGGGCGAAAAATGAGTAAAAGTTATGGAAACGCGGTCAACTTAACAGATAGCGCCCATGATATGTATGGTAAGCTGATGAGCTTGCGAGACGAACATATTCTCCCCTATTTTGAAGCCGCGACCGATCTTTCGCGCCAAGAAGTAAGAAAGATCGAAAGACGCATGAACAAAGAAACGGTTTCGCCCAGAGACGCTAAAGCCCTGCTCGCAAAGACAATAACCGCTTTATACCATGGAGACAAGGAATCGCAGGAGGCAGAGCACGCCTTTGAAAGAGTATTCCGCGAGAAACAAGAACCAGAGCGCATGCCCATCTGGAGAGCAACCCAGACAAGCAGTTCTTTAGGAGATTTGCTTGTTGCTGCGGGATTAGCTTCTTCCAAGAGCGACGCGCGACGGTTGGCGGAACAGGGAGGGGTGAAGATCAACGGACACATACAGAAAGATAGCTCGACGCAAATCCAATTGGCGCAAGACTTGGTTATTCAGGTGGGGAAGCGTCGGTTTATTCGCGTGAAGGTGTAAAACTTTGAATTATGAAAAACAAAGACCTCGCGCGCCAATTGGCGCGCGAGGTCTTTCGATTTCTCCCTAATCGCTTGGTTACACAGCACCCTCTTCCGTCTTTTCCTCATCTCCGTTGTCATCACGAAGAAGAGCTTCTGTCTCTTCATCTTTTTCTTCTTCGCCGTCCCCAAAAAGGAAAGCCATTGTTTCCTCTTGTTCTGGGTTATCCCCTTCTGGTTTTGGAGTTTCTTCTCCGCCCTCTTCTTCGGGCATTGTTGTTGTCTCGTCGTCGTCAAGATTCAATACGAATTTCATCATACGCAAAAAATTAGGTCTTATTAATTCCAGTGCACGAGCAAATTGAATTCCATACAGGAAAGCATTACGCCGACCTTTCTCGTAATCTGTTGCTTATTGTAAGGGTCTCAAAAAATAATGTCAACCCTTGCGGCAATAATAATGTATGTTATTGCATCCTTGGCGCGTATAAAGGATTGTTGCTGGCTACTGAACATGCTACCGCGATCGCGAGAGCATCTGCCGCGTCATCTGGTTTTGGGATTTCTTTAAGTTTCAAGAGTTCTTTGACCATGCGTTGAACCTGAATTTTTTCGGCGTTTCCATATCCGGTAATCGTCATTTTCACCTGAAGAGGGGTAAATTCGTGAATTGGAATATGGCATTTGGTTCCCACCAGCAAAACAACTCCGCGTGCCTGGCTTACGGGCATGGCGGTCTTGAGGTTTTTGAAAAAAAACAGACTCTCGACAGCCATGGCATCGGGCGCATGAGTTTTGAGAATCGCAAGCAATTCGGTTTCTAACGCAACAAGACGCTCGCCCGCTGTTTTTTTCCGAGACGTACGAATGCAACCATAATCTGCGCATTCAATTCTTTGTCCCCTACTTTGAGCTCGCACAACGCCATATCCCGTAGTTTCTGTTCCGGGATCAATCCCAAGAAAAGTCATATGCTTTGAATTACGAAATGTCTTTCTCGCCGCAAGGCGCACAATGCATTTTAACTCGTGGCAACGCGTACAAGCTCCTATGTGTTTGAATAGAGGTCTTGCACGTCGTCGTAGTTGTCGAGAGCTTCCAAGAGTTTCTCCGCTTTCTCTTTATCTTCAGGAGACAACGCGATTGTTTCTTTCGCTACCCAGTCAAGAGCTACGGATTCCAGCGCGATTCCTTGCTCTTTAATCCTCAATTTTGTTTGTTCCATCTGTTCGGGAGTTGTATAAATCTCAAGGTATGAGTCCTGCCAGGAAATGTCTTGAGCCCCCGCTTCGATTGCCATGAGCTCAAGTTCTTCCTTTGGTTTTCCCTCTCCATTTGCGATGAGGACTCCTTTGCGCTCAAACATCCATTGCACCGCGCCCCCTTCGACAAATTTGCCGTTATTCCTTGACAAAACCTGTTTGATTTCACCAAGCGTGCGGTTTTTGTTGTCCGTAATACATGCAATAAGCAACGCCATGCCTCCGGGTCCATAGGCCTCAACTAAGAGTTCTTCGAGTTGCTGCTCACCATCTCCTGTACCGCGTTTAATGGCCCGCTCGATATTGTCGGTTGGCATGTTGATGTCGCGGGCTTTCTCGATGATGGTGCGCAATCTAGGGTTTGCTTCCGGGTCTGCTCCGCTTTTTGCGGCAACGGTAATCTCTTTTGCGATTCTCGCAAACTGATTACTTCGCTTTGCGTCAGCGGCCCCCTTTTTGTGTTTAATTGTAGCCCAGTGGCTGTGTCCTGACATAGGTAAATGAGAATACAGGGCTTTAAGCTATACGGTCTTGAGAACGCACGGAACGCGGCGGCGTGAGTTAGAGCAAAAATTCAGCAGAATTTTATGCGGTTCTCAAGACCGTATAGCTTAAAGCCCCAAAGTAAAGCATTAGTATCTATAATAGTGTTTTTTTGTTTTTTGGCAAGCCAAGATGGGAATACGCGAGCTGTGTTGCGACTCGTCCCCGCGGCGTCCGATCGAGAAACCCGAGCTGGAGCAGATACGGTTCATAGACATCCAAAAGGGTATCCTCTTCTTCAGCGATTGCGCTTGCTAATGCCTGCACTCCAACCGGCCCGCCAGAAAACGTGCTGATTAACGCAGAAAGGAGCTTGCGGTCTCCTGGTTCCAGACCCAATTCGTCAATTTCAAGAAATTCGAGCGCGCGCTTGGCGATCTGTGCGGTAATCACGGGGGAGTCGTCAATGGTCGCGAAATCGCGGACGCGCTTGAATATGCGATTTGCGATACGGGGGGTAAATCGTGAACGAGCCGCGATTGTTCCCACAGCTTCTTGTTCAATGCCGATACCGAGGATTCTTGCGGATCTCTTGATAATCTGTTCAATTTCAGCTTGTTCGTAAAAGTGAAGCTGGAAAATTCCGCCAAAGCGATTTCGAAAAGGCGCGGGCAAAAGAGCTAATCTCGTGGTGGCTCCAATCAGCGTGAATCGCGGGAGATCCAGTTCCATTGTTCTGGCCATGGGTCCCTTGCCGATTACCAGATGAAGCTTGTAATCCTCCATTGCCGAATACAGCATTTCCATCACGGTTTTGTTGACGCGGTGGCACTCATCAAGAAAAAGAATTTCTCCCTCTTGGAGCGTGGTCAACAAAGAAGCGATATCCCCTGTTTTCTCAAGGGTAGGGCCTGCGCACACTTTAATGGGAACACCCATTTGAGCGGCAATGACATGGGCGAGCGTGGTTTTTCCAAGCCCTGGATTTCCGTATAATAGCAGATGCTCAATGGATTCATTCCTCTTTTTTGATGCATCAATGATCACTTTAAGCCCCTGTTTGAGTTTTGTTTGTCCTAAGTACTCGTCCCAAGATCGGGGGCGGAGTGTGCGTTCAAATGTGGCATCTTCTGGGGTAACATCGGGGAGCATCTTGACAAATAATTTACAGTTGATTATAATACCCGTTAGGAGTGGGGTGATGTCCTATGCGTGGGACATTCTCTTTATTCTTACTGAACTTATGTGATAACCCTAGAAGCTGGGGACCTGGAGTTATTTTTTGGAGGGTAGTCTGGGTCATGCTGGACTATTTCCCGGAGTAATTCCACATTTGCGTTCCGAACACCAAATTTGGTCCCCAGCTTTTGGGGTTATACTGTTTATGTGTAATCTGCGGTAACTCGATCTACTTCTTCCAGCGTGGTGATTCCCTGAAAAACCTTCAGTAAACCGTCTTGGCGCATGGTAATCATTCCTTGTTTGGCTGCGAAATCTCTCAACGCAGAAATAGATGGGTTTGTGAGGATGAATTCTTCCATGGGCCCGTCCACAACAATTGCCTCAAAAAGGCCTACGCGCCCTTTGTATCCGGTGGTATTACAGACAGAGCATCCTTTTGCTTTTGCGACGCGCGCGTTTCCTTGGGGCTGAATGCGCGCGGGTAATCCTTTTACACTTGTTTCAACTGCGGCAATTTCTTCTGCTGCGGTTTTGTCATACACGGCGCATTGCGCGCATACGCGGCGGACAAGACGTTGTCCGATAATCAGATTGGTTGCGGCGGCGATATTGATCGGCAAGGATCCTAAACTCAATAAACGAGAAATTGTTCCGGGAGCATTATTGGTATGAAGGGTGGAAAAGACAAGATGTCCTGTCAGAGCTGCCTGCAATGCGATTTGCGCGGTCTGATCGTCTCGAATTTCTCCCACCAGAATGACATCCGGGTCTTGCCGCACAATTGCCTGCAATCCCGATGCAAAGTCATAGCCGCGCTCGGGATGCACCTGGGTTTGAATTGCGCCCGGAAGATGGTATTCAATAGGGTCTTCAATCGTAATAACTTTGATCTCCGGATGAATAATTTCGTTCAAGAGAGCATACAGAGTGCTTGTTTTCCCTGATCCCGTGGGGCCGGTTGCCACAATTAAGCCATTGGGTTTTTTGAGCTCTCGGACGAACATCTCTTGGAGATCTTTTCGAAGATCGAGTTCTGAAAATTTGATAAGGTTTTTGGGGTTGAGCACGCGAATGACAGCGCTTTCGCCATATTCGGTTGGAAGCGTTGCCACACGAGATTCAATAAGGCCCCCATTGGGAATCTGAAAAGAGAATCTTCCATCTTGCGGTTTGTCTGCGATATTCAATTTCGCGCCGGCTAAAAGTTTAATGCGCGAAAGGAGCGAAGTATAGATTGTTCTGTCAATAGTTCCGGCATCCTGAAGCATTCCGTCAATGCGAAGGCGAAGTTTAATATCCGTAATTTCGGGTTCCAGGTGAATATCGGAGGCGCCCAAAGCAATCGTGGATAAGAGAAGAACCGTTACCATGTGGGTAACGTCGCGAGTTTGCGCTTCGGTCAGTTTTTGACGAAGTTGCGAAATCGTTTGCACCCCATCTTGAATTTCCTGATAGAGTTGGGCGGAAACAGAGGGTATTTCAATTGGCATGGAAGTTTGTTACGAAAGCAAGAGAGAACTTCTTAATTGCTCATAGATGGGGAATGCGGTTTGAAAAAGCAGCCAGTTCCCTTTTTGTGTTCCTTGTTGGATGTGTTTAATTTTGAGGATCAGTGCGTTGTTCGCGCTCCATAAGAGGCCAGAGTGTTGGGACAATGGGTTTGTTTGATAGGTCAGGAGATAGGACGTTTGGTCTCCGAATGCTTTTTTCAAATTTTCCATGACGCGCAGCGCTGTTTTGGCGTTGGAATTGGAAACTTGAAAATCCTGGGGCGTGAGGAGTGCGGCGTAAAGGTCGTATGAAATCGAGTATTCCAGTTTTGAAATCGCCAGAGCAAGGAGTCTTGCGGAGGGGTCAGTATGTTGGGAAAGAGTCTGCAATAAAACATCGCGTGTTTGTTGGGCAGGAATGGCCTCTGAATCAGCAATCGCGCCGGGCGTGGTAATCACGAGATCGGTCTGGTCTTGATTTTGAATCTGAAAAGAAATGTCCTGTGGCGAGATTTCTCCTTTTTGGATGGAAAAATAGAGTTTCAAATCACGTTCGTCTTTTTCATAGTGGACTTTTGATATCCATGGGGCAACGCCGCGTAGCGTAACAAGGAATGTTTTTCCCGTGGGGATAGCAGATGACTGATTGGGAGCCGGCGGTTTTTGATAGTCCACCCTTGCTTGCTTGTTGAGTTTTTGGAGAAGAGCAAGTAAGCTAAAAGCCAGACGGATTTCCGGTTCTTGCGCATTTGGAGCGACGAGGATTAATATGGATTGTGAGGACTGGACGCGCTCTTGAATTGTCATACGTGGTGTGCGTGAAAACAAGAATAGCTTACTTTGAATTACGAAACGAGTAAAATATGCGGTTTTGAGAACACGGATATTTTTCTGCTGAAAAATTCCTGATGCCCCCCTTCCACCTCGCGGTGAGGGGCTCGCGCCAGTCGCACTCCCAACGTTCTCAAAACCGCATATTTTACTCGTTTCGTAATTCAAAGTATCTTAGTTTCAACGTACTCTATTTTTCTGAACGAGTCAACGAAGATTTATGGAAAAAACTCTTATTTCCCATTCCATTGAAGAAACCAGAGATTTTGCCCGCCAGCGCGCGCGTGAATGGTTGGGTTTGCCGATTGGGAAGCGGGCGATTGTTGTGGCGCTGAAGGGAAATTTGGGAAGCGGAAAGACTTTGTTTGTGCAATCTGTTGCGGACGCGCTTGGCATACGAGAGAAAATTTTGAGTCCTACCTTTGTGATTCATAAAAGCTACATGTTCTCTGACCTCGAACATTGCGCTCGAACACTGCATCATATTGATTGCTATCGCTTGGAACAGGAAGAGGATATTCCCGGATTCGCATGGAAGGAAATACTTGCGGATCCCCGCGCTATTATTCTCATAGAGTGGCCGGAACGCATTAAGGACGTATTGCCAAAGGATACGATTTGGCTTGAGTTTGAAGTAATAAGCGAGACCGCGCGAAAAATTCATAGAAGCGAGCATTAAAGATTGCGATGGAACTTTGAAGGACGGAAGAGCAACGGGTAACTCTGCGCGGCCGCAATTTTTCCGGGTTGCGTTCTCAATTCTTTCTTTCGTGCTACCATATCTCTATGGCTTCCTCGCAAATCCTGCTTTTGATTGATGCGAATTCTTTGGTGCATCGCGCTTGGCACGCATTGCCTCCTTTAACAACCGCAAAGGGTGAGTCGGTGCAAGCGGTATACGGATTTCTCTCCATTCTCTTTAAGGTGCTCAAGGAGTGTAATCCTCTTTGCGCGGTAGCTGCGTTTGATATGGCGCTTCCCACAAAGCGGCATATCAAATTCGCGGCATACAAGGCCACCAGACAAAAAGCTCCCGATGAATTATATGCTCAATTTCCTCGGGTGAAAGAGGCGCTCTCTGCGTTTGGGATTCCTTATGTGGAACTTGCGGGATATGAGGCGGATGATTTGATTGGCACGCTTGCGTACCGAGCAAAAAAGGAAATGAAGAACACGGAGGTTCTTATTGTAAGTGGAGATATGGACGCGCTCCAATTGGTGGATGAAAAGGTTTCTGTGTACACGATGCGCAAGGGAATGAAAGATACCGTGGTGTACGACGTTCCGGCCGTGGAAGCAAAGTTCGGCGGCCTGACACCCAAGCAACTTATTGATTTTAAGGGGTTGCGCGGAGATGTATCCGATAATATTCCCGGCGTGCGGGGTATTGGAGAGAAAACAGCCATTGAACTTCTCAAAAACTTCGGGAGCTTGGATGCTCTTTATGAGAAACTTCAAAAGGATGCATATCCTGAAGATGTGCGAAAAAAGGTGGCAGAACTTTTGAGAGATCAAAAGGAGCAAGCATTATTGAGCAGAGAATTGGGGACGATTGATTGTCGGGTTCCCATCGAATTCGATCTTAATACATGCAAATGGAAAGAGTATGATCGCGCGAAAGCGGAGCAATTATTGCGTGAACTTGAGTTCCGTTCTCTGATTGTGAGAATGCCGGGCGGAAAAGCAAAAAACGCTCAACCAAAAGCAGGAAGCGGCGCACATAAACAGGAAGCGCTCTTTGGAAATTCAAAAGAGGCATCTTCTGCTCTGGTCGAGGACGATATCTACCAAAAAATTGATTGGCTGTATAAGCAGGAAGTTCTTTCCCCATATCTTTACGAGATAGAAAAATTATTGACACCGATTTTGAGGAATATGGAGGCAAGGGGTATTGCGGTGGATGTCCCCTATTTTCATGCGCTTTCCCATGAAATGGAACAAGAACTGGACGCTCTGAAAAAGACGATTTTTCAATTGGCCGGAAAAGAGTTTAACGTAAGCTCTACCCAGCAATTGTCCCAGGTGTTATTTGAAGAATTAAATCTTCCTACCAAAGGATTAAAAAAAACTCCCAAAGGCGTAATTTCTACCGCTTCTCCGGAATTGGAAAAGCTAAGCTCGCATCCTATTATCGCACGGATTCTTTCATGGAGAGAGATTCAGAAACTTGCTACCACCTATGCAAAACCCCTTGCGGAACTTGCCGATGAGCATTCCCGTGTGCACACGCATTTTGATCAGTTGGGGGCTGCCACGGGGCGTCTTTCTTCTTCAAATCCGAATTTACAAAATATTCCCGCGCAGGGCGCGTGGGGTCGTCGGATCCGACGGGGATTTGTGGCAGAAAAAGGATGGAAATTGGTTTCTTTTGATTATTCCCAAATGGAATTGCGTATTGCCGCGCATCTGGCGCAAGACGAGAAGATGCAAGAGGCATTCCAACGCGGCGAAGATATTCATAAAGCAACAGCCGCGGCAGTATTCGGAATTCCCTTAGATCAGGTTACCGCAGATATGAGATATCGGGCGAAAGCATTGAACTTTGGCATACTGTACGGTATGGGAGCTATGGGATTTGCCAAATCTGCCGGTATTTCGCTTGATGAAGCGCGGGCGTTTATTGACAGCTATTTTATGAAGTTTGCTCTCGTGCGCGCATATATCGAGAGAATAAAAGAAGAAGTGCGGGCATACGGGTATGCTCAAACAATGTTTGGACGCAAACGCTACATTCCGGCAATAAACTCTGCCGCTCCGCATCTCAAAGCCGCGGCCGAACGCATGGCAATAAACCACCCCATTCAAGGGACGCTCGCGGATATCACAAAAATCGCGATGGTGGAAATTGAAAAACAGATGAAGACCCAGCAAGATCAGTGGCATTTGCTTTTGCAAATTCATGACGAGCTGGTGTTCGAAATGGCAGATGGTATAATAGATGAAACAGCTTTTCGTATTCGCCGCGTGATGAAGGAGGTATGCAATCTGAATGTGCCAGTGGAGGTTGATGTGAAAGTGGGGGAAAACTGGGATGAAATGGAGCGCATTCTGTGAGTGGCTGGGCATTGACACGCGTAGGAGATGACTCTTTTTTTGCGCTATGCTATAAAACAAATAGGGGCACAAAGGAAGAATGCAAGGCGCTTGACCGAACAAAGAGAATCTTTGAAAAATTACTATTGAGCTTCCGCATGAAAAAATACTTCTGACCGTAGGAAGTAATGGAGAAGATCGCCAAACAAATAGGAGTTGGGGATGAGCGGGAATATCAGAATCTTGATGTTGATGCGTAAAACCACAGAGTCGAACGTATGAAAAAAATTTTAATAATCGAAGACGATAAATTCTTGCGGGAGCTGATCGTGCAAAAGCTTGGCAAAGAAGGATACGAGATCGTCGAAGCCGCGGAAGGTGAAGATGGGTTGAAAAAATTGAGAGAAAGCAATCCCGATCTTGTGTTGCTTGATCTTATTCTTCCCGGCATTGATGGTTTTGAGGTTCTCAAACAGGCAAAGGCGGACACCCAAACCGCTTCAACCCCAGTCATTATTCTTTCTAACTTGGGGCAGAAAGATGATGTGGATAAGGGGCTGGAGCTGGGGGCGATCGATTACCTTATTAAGGCGCATTTTACTCCCGGAGAGATTGTCGAAAAAATCGCTGGCGTGCTTGCCAAGTAATATGGGGAGCAGCGAATACGCATCGTTGTGAAATCGTAGGATAACGATATGTTTTTGTTTAATAACTCACGCTAAAATAAAAAATATACGAAGGGATTATTGTTTGACTTTGAATTACGAAACCAGCACATACAAGGTTTTGAGAACACGGATATGTTTCTGCTGAAAAATTCCTGGTGCTCGCGCCAGTCGCGCTCCCAACGTTCTCTAAACCTTGTATGTGCTGGTTTCGTAATTCAAAGTGTTTGAAACGTTATGCTTCTGTTTCTCTACGGCCCCGATACTTATCGTCAAAAGCAAAAGCTCGCTGAAATTATTGAAAGCTACCGAGTGCGTCATGGCTCTGCTTTGGGCGCATACGAATATGAAGCAAAAGAAGTCGCAATAGCCGATATTGTTATGCTTTTGAAAAGCGGTTCTCTTTTTGAGTCCAAAAAGTTAGTGGCGCTGAAAAATGCGTTTGATAATTTGGAGCTTGAACATTGCGCCAAAGATATCAAGGAACTATTAAAAACATCCGAACACTTGCTGGTGTTTACACAGGATTCCTTGCCAAAAAAATCTTCTCCTCTGTTCAAATTTCTTCATGGGAATGCCAAAACACAGGAGTTTCTTCCTTTGGAAGGCGCAAAATTGCGCTTGTGGATTGAAAAAGAGTGTGCCTTGTATTCGGTGGTTTTGTCTCGGGAAGCGGAAAGTTTGTTGGAGCAAGTTGCTGATGGCGATACGTGGTTGCTTGTCAACGAAATCCGCAAACTTGCGGCGTTTTCTGGTCGAGGCAAGATTGAGATCACAAGAGAAACAGCGGAGAAATTACTTCCGGGAGCAAAAGCGCAGACTGATATTTTTCAAACGATTGAGGCAATGGCGCGCCGAGATAAAGCTCGCGCGTTATCTCTGATCTCAAAACATCTACAAGATGGCGAGTCGCCTTTTTATCTTTTTTCTATGTTTGTGTTTCAATTCCGTTCTCTCTTGGAGGTGAGCGACGCGGTGGCTCGCGGCGCGGCTCCTTCCGGTATCGCACAAAAATTAAGCATGCATCCCTACGCGGCGCAGAAAAATCTCCGGCTTATTCAGGAGTTTCCCCCGCGCGCTCTCCGCGTGATGTATCATCGTTTGTTTCAGCTTGATTTGCGCATGAAAACAGGACAGATAGACCCTGCGGCAGGGCTTGATTTGTTTATCGCGACTTTGTAGTATTTTGCGAGATTGCAATGAAAGTGTATAATGAATACATAATTCAAAAGATAGAATCAACCCCATGAACTCTCTCAAGCCCCTTCTCTTTGGTCTGGTCATCGGCTTAACGCTCG
>Ga0155038_103_pt2 | contig 14217 bp, 15 predicted proteins | sample RifCSPhighO2_01_FD_106006 | JGI IMG/M metagenome (GOLD analysis project Ga0155038, IMG submission 106006) | Candidatus Wildermuthbacteria bacterium RIFCSPHIGHO2_01_FULL_45_20
TCGGAACGTATCACTGGCAGGTAATGATTGCGGTATACGCGAGTTTTCTTGCGATTGCGGGAATTGGTTTGCTGGTACAAAGAATGAAAAATGTTGGCACCATTACTTTGGGAACATTGGGAGGAACACTGCTATTTTTCTTGGCAACTAACGCCGCGGTATGGGCGTTTTCCGGTATGTACCAACTGAATCTCGCCGGGCTCATGCTTTCTTACGCCATGGCAATTCCGTTCTTGAAACTTTCTTTGGTTGGAGATTTGTTTTACACCGCAGTGTTCTTTGGAATGTATGAATTTCTGAAAAATTATGGAGTATTTCGATTGGTACAACGAATCTAGCAAGAATGCTTGGAATAATGAAAAGATAGTCAAAATTATTGATACAAACATTCCACAGAGTCAGAACGAATTAATTACGAATCATCCAGTATTGTTAGCGCCAAAAAGTAGTACTGAAAGAAGAAAGCATCAATTTTCTAGTTCTGGCGCAGAATTCAATTTTGCTTTACCATATCTGAATGGTTTTGTAACTGAATTTTCTCAGGGAACAATTAAATGTCTTTATGTCACAGAAGGGGAAACTTTTTTCAGCAATGGACAATTAATAACCAAGACAAAAAATCCTGATTTTCAAGACTCCGGATATTCTTGGGAGGGTATTCAAGGGCAAGAGTCTATTAAAAGTATCACAGAAATCCACACTTCTCCCTACTATGGAATAATCTCTGCCGCAACAATTGGTTTCTATGATGAAATTGGAGCTGTAGCTACAACGTCTGAAGGAGAAGTGATGTTATGCTTTCGGACTGCTGCGGAAAAGTGTGTCGATTTGAATTTGTGGCTTTTAATGATTGAGAATCCGCAATTCCTTGCTGTGAGTAATGATACGAGTCTTTTGCGTAGTTGTGCGGTTAGTTCTCGTTTCGCATTTTCTCCTTTTCGGGAGGATTGGGCACAATCCTTGGCAAGACAGGGTGCATGTGTTATAAGAAATTGTAAGTTAACGAAACAATTTTATGGCGGAACAACAACCACAACAGATTCAAATTAAAGCGACTGATGAGGATTTGAAGGGTAAGTATGCGAATATGATGCAGGTAACGCATACGCAGGAAGAATTTATCTTGGATTTCTTTTTGGTAGTGCCGCCTCAAGGCGCACTTACGAGCCGCGTGGTGATGAGCCCGAGGCATCTCAAACGCATGGTGCAGGCGCTGCAAGAAAATGTGCAGAAATACGAAGATAAATTCGGCAAGATTGAGAAATCTGAAGCTCTGGAAGCAAAGGTGGGGTTTTAGTCTTCTGCCGATGGAGATAACCTGCTTTGGCGAGTTATTCTTGTTTTCGTGGGAAAAATATGCTAAAGAATGGCTAGCGCAAAGGGTGAGGAATCCTCGTCAAAGGAGCGTATGGACAGCTTATTTTCAATCCCTGAAGGATTGTTTACTGCTCTTGAAATAGGGGCGGTGCTATTCTTCTGGGGTATATTATTTCTTCCTGGCATCTCTGACTTTTTCAAGAGGAGAAAAGCAAGAAAGGCCAAAAGCGCACATCAAGGACAAGGAACATTACAAGAGGGAGCAGTCGTATGATTGCTCCCGTTTGTTTTTCCAACTTTGAATTACGAAACTAGCACATATAAGGTTCAGAGAACGTTGGGAGCGCGACTGGCGCGAGCCCCTCACCGCGAGGTGGCAGGGGGGAGCATCAGGAATTTTTCAGCAGAAACATATCCGTGTTCTCAAAGCATCATATGTACTGGTTTCGTAATTCAGCATTATTCCCACTCCACAGTTCCGGGCGGCTTGGATGTGATATCGTACAATACGCGGGCAACCCCATGAACCTCATTGGTAATACGTTCTGAAACATGAGCTAAAAATTTATGGGGAAGGGGAGCCCATTGGTACGTCATGACATCCGAACTGATAATTGCTTTCACTACGATAGGGTATGCGTAGTTGCGCTGATCTCCGGTTACGCCGACTGTTTTTTCGCTCAAGAGTATGGCAAAGTATTGAAAAAACTTGTTTTGCCATTTTTTGTTTTCGATTTCTTCTCTGACAATCGCATCTGCTTCCCGTAGGATATCGAGCTTTTGTTTGGTTACCTCTCCCACAACGCGGATTGCCAGTCCGGGTCCGGGGAATGGTTGTCGCCATACCGCGGACTCTGGCATTCCCAGAGCTTCTCCTAGAGCACGCACTTCGTCTTTAAACAAATCGCGTAATGGTTCCAAAAGGGTAAGATTGAGGCGTTTGGGAAGCCCGCCGACATTATGATGGGATTTGATGGCATGAGTCTTTTTCCCTGTGTCGGTTCGAGCGGATTCCACGACATCAGAATGAATCGTGCCTTGAGCTAAGAATATGGGTTTGGGCTTGATTGCATTGGCTGATTTTTCAAATACACGGATAAATTCCTTTCCAATGATTTTTCGTTTTGTTTCTCCGAATGTGGCACCCTTTAATGCGCGTAAAAATTGAGTTTCCGCGTGTATGTATGTTATGTTCAATCCGAGGTTTTTAAGCAAATTCAATGCTTGCTTGGGCTCATTCTTGCGCAGAGTTCCGGAATTCACAAAAATGCAGGTGAGCTGATCGCCGATGGCTTTCGCGATAAGGGCCGCCACAACCGAAGAATCTACGCCTCCGGAAACCGCGCAGATAACATGTTGGTTGCCTACTTTATTGCGTATCTCTTGCACTTTGCGATCAATAAGATTGCTGATGCTTTGCGATGGCGCGTACTCGCAGATATGAATCACAAAATTTTTAAGAATGTCGTTTCCATGCTGTGTATGCTCCACTTCGGGATGAAACTGAATGCCAAAGAGTTTTTTTGCAGGATGCGATATGGCGGCATCTGGGGAGTTGGCAGTAGTCGCGCTTCTGATAAACCCTTTGGGGAGTTTGGTAACATAATCTCCATGGGACATCCAGACGGTAAACTGTTTTGGCAAACCGTGAAAAATTCCTTTAGGATGAGTAATCGAAATTCGAGACGATCCGTATTCTCTTTTGTCAGATTTCTCGACCAATCCGCCCAGCATCTGCGCCATCAATTGCATGCCATAGCAAATGCCGAGCACGGGAATTCCCAGATCGAAGACCTTTACGGATAAGGTGGCGGCTCCTTTCTTATAGACTGAATCCGGGCCACCAGAAAGGATGATCCCTTTTGCTTGCCGCAGAGTTGAGAGCGAAGTATCATGCGGCAAAAGTTTTGCCGCGATGCCAATGCTGCGGAGCCGCCGCAAAATAAGGGTGGAATACTGGGAGCCAAAATCGAGGATAATAATATCGGTGTCTTTACTTGATGAATGTGGCATCGAAGGCATTTTTTTGCAGTGTTTCAATTTCCTTTGCGGTAAAAATCTGCTCGTCCAAGAGGAAGTTAAATTCTTTCCAGAGATTGGTGCCGTGCATTTCAGGTCCGTCGGTGTTAATCGTCAACAAGACACCCGCGTCAAAAAGCGTGCGGTAAATTTCCCGCATTTCTTTTACGTTCGGTATGACTTTGATATTCAAGTTTGATGTGGGGCAAAGCTCCAGGGCAATGCGTTTGTCGAGAAGTTTGCGGATAAGTTTTTTATCCTTCCATGCGAGAAAGCCATGGCCGATGCGATGGGGCTCGATTTTATCCACCACAAGTTTCATTTCTTTGGATTGCTCTTCTCCTTCTTCTCCTGTATGAATGGTAACTCCCAGTCCCTTTTGTTTTGCTTCCCGGAAGAGATCCACATACTCCTTCATCTGAAACGCTTTGGAAGGGGGACCGGCCAAATCAATTCCCGCCACGCCTCGTTTTTGATATTTGAGAGCTTTCTGATAAAGAATCTCATTTAAGCGAAAAGGGAACGTGCGGTCAAGCATGATGAGCAGTCCCGCGCGGATTTCCTCGTATTCCAGCAGGGCTTTTTCCATGCCCCGGATGGTTGCCATGATAATATGATCGAGATCTTGTTCTCCGCTTCGATTCCGTTTCATGGGGTTGAAGCGCAATTCGTGGAGCACGATGTGATTTGCCCGATACGCGCCGCCAAGCGTTTCGTGCACTGCCGGTTCCAACGCGAGGGGAGAGGATTGAATAAGTTCCGTCCAGTGGTACTTGGTGTTGTCTAATACTTTCATGCCGCGAATCCGATCATGTTCGCTAATGGTTACCATGCGTTCAAATTCCCAGTAGTCCTTGGTCGGCAAGCGAATGCCTTGATCATGCGCGATAGTCCACAAAATAGCAGGATCAACAGCACCGCCTAGATGCGTGTGCAGTTCAGCCAAAGGAATATGCGAATGGTGATAATGAATGTGAAGTTCTGCTGTGGCATTCATAATGAGCTTTTGTAATTAGGCGCTTCTTTGGAGATGACAATCGAATGCGGATGGCTTTCGGCTCGACCCGCCTGGGTAATCCGGATAAATTCAGCTCGGTCTTGAAGTTCTTGTATAGTGGCGGCTCCAACATATCCCATGCCGGCTCGCAATCCTCCTTGAATTTGGAACAGCACGTTAGCCACTGGCCCCTTATAAGGAGTAAGAGCTTCCACGCCTTCGGGCACATATTTTTTTGCTTCCTTGGATTGTGCGTAGCGATCTGCGCTTCCTGTTTTCATGGCTCCCTCTGATCCCATGCCTCGATACTGCTTGTATCGGTTTTTGCCAACTTGAACGATTTTTCCCGGAGTTTCTTTTGTGCCAGCAAGCATGGAACCCAACATGACAGACTCGGCGCCCGCGGCCAATGCCTTGACGATATCTCCGGAATATCGAATTCCGCCGTCCGCGATTACGGGAATTTTCTTGATGCTTGCTATTTTTGCCACTTCCATGATGGCAGTGAGTTGAGGAACTCCCACGCCACTCATAATTCTGGTAGTACAAATGGATCCCGGGCCAATACCGACCTTCAAAGCGTCAGCGTAGGGGAGAAGGGCTTTTGCCGCGGCAGTGGTCGCGATATTGCCGACAATTAAATCCGCATTGAGCGTTTTCTTGAGTTTTCTTACGTTTTCAACGATAAATTGCTTGTGGGCGTGCGCGCAGTCAAAGGAAATAACATCAGCTCCGGCTTCATCCAAGGCCTGTGCGCGTTCCAGATCATTTGGCCCGATTCCGGCTCCCACCGGCAGATTCCCCACGACTTTCTTTGCTTTTTTTACCATTGCCACTTGTTGGTCAATGGTGCAATTGCGATGAATAATTCCAATGCCCCCTTCTTTTGCCATTGCGATGGCCATTTCAGTTTCTGTTACCGTATCCATAATTGCCGAAGATACAGGCAAGGAAAGCGTGAGATGTTTGGTAAATCGCGAAACAAAGACTATGTTCTCTTGGCGAACATTGGATTCTTGGGGTATCAGCAATACGTCATCAAACGTGAGGCCAAGCGGAATTGATCTCATAACGGACCCAAATGGAAAAAAGTTATATGGTATAGATTGTAAAACGAGATGCGTAGTTGTGCAAGTGTATAAACTCAAAATCGGCCGCAGAGCGGGTTTTGAGCGTTTGGTTTCAGAACAAATCTGACCGGGAAAAGATCAAGCAGACGGAGTGGGCGGAAATGAATAGGATATTGCGATAAGACTCTATCCTCAAATCTTTAGGGGATTTCGTTGACAAACTTTCCTTGCAAACTATCCCAGTAGTATATCTGTTCAAACGTTTCCTTGGTATGCTTGCCTTTACATTCTGTAATGTAACATGTTGATTCCTCTTCCGGCGCGCAAATTTCATGCTCTCCTTCATAGACAATCTCTCTATTCCCGTCTCCGTTGCGATCTTCAAAACGCACTTTTGCCATCAACTGTTCGGCCCCCGTTGCTTTTAGACGCGTAGCAGCCCAGACCTGCTCTAAATTGCCGTTGCGAAACTGATTCAGATTATACCAACTCCTCGCGGGCACACACGTCCCTCCGTATGGGCCGCCGTCCACTAGCAGAAAGAAGGGGTCCTGACCTGCGACGAGCTGGAGAGGAGTAGTGTTAAACGATGAGCCGTAGGCCGAACATACAGGAAGCGTTTTCCCATACCATTCTCCCCCTCTGCGGTTAAACCAAACAGGACAAAGCACTGTCGAACGTTCAGGAACAATCGGCCCTAAAAATGCAACGACAAGGTCTTGGGAAGCTGTCGCCCGCCAAATTGATTGAATGTCTAGGCCAAGTTTTTCATCCAGATAGGCGCGCAAGGCAGCATCCTTATCAGCAACGCCTGACAAAAGAGGTTGATTTTCAAAGAATGTATCATTGACAAACTTCTGACACTCTTCCATATTTTCACTGTCCTGACAGAGAACGCGCGTAAGAAATTTGGCATCTTCTAGGTCTGGTTGGTGGGGATACTCTTTCTTTTCAAGAGCATCAGGGGATTCTTTGACCGGCATTGCTTCCGTTTCGGACAATCCTTTGATGCGGTCCACCTGAATATGAAAAGGAGGCGCATCCGTCACCTGCCCTATGTTCCGAACCACGCCTGTAATCGTAACCTCTTTGTTCGCGATTTCGGTATAGACTTTGCCGTCAAACGAAAAGGAAACATACGCATCTAAATTGTCTCCCGCCAAAGGGATGCGCAATGCCCGATCAGGCGCCTTTCCTGATTCTGCCAGCTCATAGGGCAAACCGAAAAATGCGCCGTCATTGCGAACAATCCTTCCTGTTAATTCAATCTCCTTGCCGTCGTATGCTTGGGGATGTTGCTGAATTTCCCGGAAAGATGAGGATGTCTCCTTCTGATTTAACAAAAAATATCCTACTCCGCCCATAAGGAGTATTGCGAGCAAGGCAACGAAAACGAACGGACGATTAGATAAGAATGTGCGCATCGTATAATCTTATTTGTTTGAATTTTGAGAAGCCATGCCATCATTTTTTCGTATCCATGGAGTCTTGTCAACATCTCCTCTTGGGGGATTACCTATCGAGGAAATGTAGAGCATTATTTTCTTCTCAAAGGAGCGGGATCACTCCACTTGAAAGTTCATCATCATTCCCGCCTCCAAGTGCTCGGCAATATGACAATGCGCCATCCAGTCGCCGGGATTTGTGATATTGAGAAGAATATCAACATACTGGCCTGCGGGAACAAGCACCGTGTCTTTCCATACCAAATTCGTTTGCGGCGCGCCGTTGCGGTCAAGTACCAAAAATTGCTGGCCGTGAAAATGAATCGGGTGCTGCATCGGGTGGGCAGAACCCGAGTCATTGGTAATCCTGATTTTCACGACATCGCCGACTGTAAAGTTCCAATCAATATCCATATTGGCCTTGCCCGTGTCTTGGTCAACAATCTTCCATTCCACGGCTCCGGCTTTTACCATCTCGTTCATCATTTGCATGTCATCTTCCCATTCAATACCTCCATCGAGAATGGCGTTCATCATCCCCATCCCGCCCGTAGCGGGCAAAGCAGAACCGCCCATCATGGTTCCATCCGGCATTATATGTTCCCCGGACGAGCCCATCATTCCAGGCATATCAAGAGTGAGCGCGAGGCGCTTGTCAATTGGTTTGTCAAAATATTGGCGATACGGGTCAATACTTCTAATTGCGGCAGTATTGGCGCGAAGCGCCGCGAACGCTTCGGCATAGGATGGCGAAGTTTCATCATCTGAAACTAAAATCGTTCCAAGCGTGTAGGTTTTGTCTGGAGTTTTATTTTGAAGCGCGTACTCTCCCTCTCTATCAAACAAAACTTCCACAATCGAACGCTCCGAAGGCCCAATAAGAACGGCGTCTTTCCATTCTTCTCTTTCGGCGGCGCCGCCGTCTCCCCCAACGAGCTTCATGGCGGCTCCGGGAATGGCAAAGTTAAATGTTCGCGTATTTGCCGCGTTGGTGACATAAAAGCGGATGACTTCGCCTTTTTTCGCGTCAAGACGGTAATCCGGCTCACCGTTCACCAGCATTATATTGCCGAATCTGCCCATGAGAGCGTGATCGGCCTCGCTTTTGCTTAAACGAATCTGCCCGTCTTCTATGAGAATATCGTCAAGAAAAAGAGGCAGTTCGCGGTTTACCGGATTCCAATAGCCCTGCTCCCCCGGCTCCACAAGGTATCCGCCGTAGAGCCCAAGCTCCTGCGCGTAATCCTCGCGAATATGCGGATGATACCAATACATACCGGCGTCAGGAAATTTGATTGCGTATGTAAAAGATTCGCCCGGTTTTATTGGTTTTTGTGTCATATCCGGTACGCCGTCAAAGGCGTTGTCAAGTCGGATGCCATGCGAATGGATTGTTGTGTCAATATCGGTGTTATTTTTGAAATTAATCGTGATGTACGCATTCTGTTCCACCTTGATTAAGGGTCCGGGAATTGAACCGTTGTAGGCAAGCATTCTATATGTGCCGTTGCCAATCTTTTTCTTAACGAAACCCGCAGCGAGATTATATGTATCGCCGTTTTTCAACTCAACGATTTCCGCGGATTTTGCCAAAGGCAATCCCGCCGTGTCAGAGCTTAAATACCCGCCACTCGCGCCATACGGCGCCTTATTCAAATTCAAAAACAAAAAAACAGCTCCGATTACGCCAAGCACCGTTGCCAGAAAACCGATGGAGAGATATTTTTTGTTCATATACTGTGAATTACGAAACCAGCACATATAAAGTTTTGAGAACGTTGGGAGCGCGACTGGCGCTAGCCCCTCACCACGAGGTGGGAGGGGGGAGCACCAGGAATGTTTCAGCAGAAAAATATCCGTGTTCTCCAAACCTTGTATGTGCTGGTTTCGCAATTCAAAGTCATATATGTAATTTCCGCTCTACGCGTTTTAATAACACTGCGTTCGTGGCAACAATAATTGACGAAGCGGACATTAAGAGGGCGGCAATTTCGGGCCGCAGAGACCAGCCCAGCGAGTTATAGAACACCCCAGCGGCTACGGGAATAGCGAGCACGTTATAGATGGCCGCCCAAAACAGATTCTGCTTCATTTTCACAACGGTTGCTTTGCTCAAGCGAACTGCTGCGACAATGTCATACGGATCTGATCTCATGAGTACGATATTTCCCGTTTCTATCGCCACATCCGTGCCAGCTCCAATGGCAATGCCGATATTCGCCTGCGCCAAAGCAGGAGCATCGTTAATGCCGTCTCCAACCATCGCCACAAACTTACCCTCATCCTGGAGTTTTTTCACATGCTGGGCTTTCTCTTCGGGAAGCACCTCCGCGAAATAGCGGTCTATACCAAGTTCTGCCGATACCGCCATGGCCACCTGCTCATGGTCTCCGGTAATCATGGTAACCTCAAGCCCAAGCTCTTTGAGTTTTTGGACGGTTTTTTTCGCGGTCGGGCGCGCGGTGTCGGCAACTCCTATAATGCCCGCCACTTGCCCATCAACGGCGACAATGCTCATGGTGTTTCCCGTGGCAAGAAGACGATCAATCTCTTCTTCTATTGGCGAAAGATCAATGTTGTTTTGCCGCATGAGCCGTTCGGTACCGGCAATGACAACCTTTCCATTCACAACAGCTTTCACCCCTTGGCCGCCGATGCTCTCAAATTTTTCCGCCTTTTCGCTTGGCTCAAGGCCGTTCTTTCGCGCTTCCTCTAACATAGCGATGCCGATGGGATGATTTGAACCTCGCTCAACTGAAGCGGCAAGCGATAGAACATCGCGCGTGTCATATCCGGATCGCGCGACAACTTCAGTTACTTTTGGCTTGCCTTCCGTAAGCGTACCGGTCTTATCTAAAACAATAGCGGTCAAACGGGAAGTATTCTCCAGTGTGGCAGCGTCCTTAATAAGGATGTTGTGCTTGGCTCCAATGCCTGTACCCACCGCGACCGCCGTTGGCGTGGCAAGCCCTAAAGCATCCGGGCAGGCAATAACAACCGTTGACACCGCGAATGTGAGGGCGGTAAGCAAACCCGCGCCCGCGCCAAAATACCACCCCAAAAACGCCGCTAGTCCCGAGCCGATCGCGAGAACAACCAGCCAGCCGGCGGCTTTGTCGGCTATGCGCTGTCCCGGAGCTTTGGAGTTCTGCGCGGTTTCCACCATTTTTATAATCCGCGCCAATACTGTATCTAGCCCCACTTTTGTGGCTTGAAACTTTGCGAGACCGGTAAGATTTACCGATCCTCCCACCACTTTCGCGCCGATGGTTTTAGCGACCGGAATAGATTCTCCGGTTACGAGCGATTCATCAATGGAAGTTTCGCCTTCAATAATTTTGCCGTCCACCGGCACCTTGTCTCCGGGCCGGAGCACAACGATATCGCCTTGAACTATTTCCGCGCTGGGAATGCTTGTTTCCTTGCCGCCGCGAATTACATTTGCCTTTGGCGGCACCAGGTCAAAAAGAGCGCGCAGAGCATCGGAAGTCCCACGGCGCGAGCGCATCTCCATCCAGTGTCCAAACAATACAAATGTAACAAGCAAAGCCGCCGCCTCGTAAAAGGTTTCTGATCCCGGCTGGATAAAAGTCAGTAAAACGCTAAAAAGATAGGCCGCCAAAACGCCGGTCGCGATAAGAACGGCCATATTGAGTTTTCTGGCTTTGAGCGAATAGTAGGTGCCAGTGATAAAAATCGAGCCGGTCCAAAAAACTATCGGAGTTGTAAGAATAAAAAGAAGCCAGTTTACGGGAATCGGCGCGGGAAGATTGAGCCCAAAGAAATTGATGCCTACCGGCGAATACAGAAAAATGGGAATAGAGAGCAAAAACGAAACGAAAAACCGGCGGCGCATATCCGCCTCCATTTTCCTGGCCATAGCAGGATTGGTCATGGCCGCTTCGTGATCCATGCGGCTCATAGCTTGCATGTCGTGTTCAGTATGTCCATCTCTTACTTTCGCGGTCTTTTTGTTTTCTGGGATCAAATCCATACCGCACCCTGGACACTTACCGGGTTCAGTCTTTCGCACCTCCGGGTGCATGGGGCATGTATATATGTTTTTCAATGTTTTCTTTTCTAAAACCGCATCGCGCCGCGGCGATTGCGGAATTGTAATTATTACTGGCGGCTTTCACTCTCTAACTGCCTGCGATACAAGGCGCACACGCCGCCGGAAATCGAGAGGAGCGTGAGCACGATCGCGTCGTTAAAGAGATGGGATTGCGAGAAACCAAATGCGGTTCCGCCTTCTCCCGCAATCCATGCGGCAAGCAAAGCAAGCGCGCCCAAGATTCCTGTTACGATAGAGACCCCGTGCATGAGTGATGATTTTTTCATATTTGCAGAATTACTTACATGAATACTTATATAGACCTACATATAGGGTACGCCCCTATACGCTATATATCAACTACCCGCCTGTCTGCAACTTTTAGTCAAAACGCAGTTCAATGTTGTTCTTGTCGCGCATGATATAATTCTCGTATTCTGTGTTTTCTTCCCCGTTTACAGTCATCTTCATATTCTCCCCGAATAAACGCATATCTTTGCCCCAATTTTTCTTGTCGCTTGAGCTCCTTGCGATCCTTTTTAGTTAACGGGATTTGAGGTTCCATATTAATGGGTGGCATGATCACCGGCGCCTCCGCAACCGTCTGATAGATTCCAAATTTCGGTTATTTGCTCGCCGGTGAAATTATATTCTTGGATGAGTAATTTGCCCAATCCGCCATAGACATACCAACGCCAACATTTACAGCAACACGGGCCCTTTTCCATTGAGTTTTGCATGGCGTAGTCATACGCTTTCTGTTGTTCAGAAGTAAGTTCTACGTCGTAGTAATCCTTAAGCGTCTTTGCCAAGCTGGCGTCGATGTCATACGGATCAGAAGGTATCTCCGGAATATCTGTATACTCTTTGAGTCCAGCAACTTGCTCTTCATGCCGGTGCATATTCATTGGACTGCAGCACGATCCTTGCAGGCGCGCTCCTTTCGGCATGTTATCTATAGAGTCCCTGAATGCCCCGGAGCATGAAGAATTTCCGCTTTTGCTAAGCATATCAAACTTTGTAGCAAGGGCGGTGTCTGTTCCAAACGGCGGACTTCCGGTGTTCTTCGGCGGCAAAAAATACCACGCGGCTCCTATGAGAAGGAGCGCGAGGACGATTGAGATTTGTATGGTTTTATTCATGGTTGTTAAGAATTAATTCTGCAAACCGCGGGATTTTGGATTTTCTTTGCCGTGAGGTAGACGGAAACAGCGAGCAAGATTACTCCCATGATTCCGAATTCTCCACCGGCAAGCGGCAAAAATGCCAGTATGCCTGATGCTCCAAATAACGAGAGTGTGCTCGTTAGGAGAAACGATCCGCACGCGGCGCACCCCATACCGAGTACGCCACTTGCAATGCCTAGAAATCCGGTACCGATTCCTGTTTGTCGCACATCATCAATTCTTCGCCTCAAGAAATATACAATCATGGACAGATGTACGCCGAACAAGACGGCAATTGCAATCGTGTATGAAGCGGAAAGCGCTGTGAAGTTCGTTACAATCGAACCCAAGAGACTGATCGGCAAATCAAGCTTCTGCGAAAAAGGTATCCCCGGATGACCCATCACGAGCACAATAAGCGGAATATTGGGTAACCACACGGCGAACGTAAAAATGGCCGCGCTTCCAATGAGAGCGAAGAGCGCGTACATCGGTTTTCGGAATACTTTTTGCAGAGCTTGAATAACCATAGTTATTTTTCCTGCAGAGCAAGCTCAATTAATTGTTTTAGTGAAGTGTATGGCTGCGCGCCGGATATTGGATACTTATTCCCGTTCTTTGCAATCACAATACTCCATGGAGTTCCGTTGCCGCCAGTCGCAGTGGCGTTTTGAGTATCCTGCTCGATATGCTGGGTATATTTGCCACTATTGAGGCAGGTATCGAATTTTGCTCGATCAAGACCGATATATTGGGCAATGTTAGGGAGTTCGGCCGGATCAAGGCCATTATTTGACGGCGTTACTTCAAGAAGTCGGTCAATATATGCCCAAAACTTGTCGTTTCCGCCGAGTTCATTCGCGCATTCTGTCGCTTCCGCCTCTTTGAGCGCTTTGGGATGCAGTTGTGTTAATGGGAATTGGCGATAAACCCATGCCACCTTGCCGCTTTTGCCGTATTCATCCATGATCTGCTTCATTGTTCCATGAAAGCGTTTGCAGAACGGACACTCGGTATCTGAATACTCCACAATTTTGACCGGCGCATTGGGATTGCCTCGGATATGGTCACCCGCGGATATGGCGGCCATTTGATCAAGCGAGCTGGTATCGCCTTGCGGGAGTTGTTGATTTGCCGCCGCCGCATTATCGCCTGCGGCGGTCGGAGAAGTTGCGGCTTTGCCCAAGGAGAAATACACGGATCCGGCAATGAGGGCTCCAGCAATTACAATGGCAATGGGCACTGCCAGATTTTTGTTTTTTGCAGGCGGTTGAATGCCAGGCGTTTTTGTTTCGTATTTAATAGGTTGGTCGGTCATAATGGTGTGGTTAAGGTTAGAAGATGCTACCAATAAAAACACCAGCATCGAAACCAATCCGTATGTTGGCACGGATTAATGCTGGCATAAGAAGGTTGCTAGTAAATTTTCGGATTCAAGACTCCTTGCGCAAAAGCGAGTTTCAAGTGATTAAACAATGCGAAATCAGGGTTGTTTTTGATATAAAGTCTATAAGAGAAGAGGTGGTAATCGTTTGGATTGCGTGTCATCCAAAAACGGCCGAGAGCAAAAGCTATCGCGAGTGCCAGCAAAAGCAAGAGCAATCCGTCTTTCGCTTCGCGAGGCAAGGATAGAAGTTTGTCTTTCCACGATTCGATATGTTCTAAAATACTGGCAGTGCAACATTCCTGACTATGAGTTACTGATAGTGTCGCGCGTGAGTTTGTTGTGGGGACATCGGACGCCGCCGTATGTTGAAACATTCCAACACAAGCAAATCCAAAAACAAGTACAGTAAAGATTATGAGGGCAAAAGATTTGTGAAGGAAGATGCGCATATAGCAAGCGTATCAAATTTTTCTCTGCTTGAGAACTACTCTACTCTCACACCAGCGCCGTTTTGTGTGAGCGCAAAATTAGACATGGAGTATCTTTATGACTTCGCTCGAACTCATTTTATGCGAAATTCCTGAAAAAATCCAATCGCTCCGCCCCGCCGCCAGCCGCCGAGTACGTCGGCCTGCCTCGCAGAAAAACTTTCTTTACATTTTTGACTTTGCGCGCACCACCATTTTTTTCTTCTAAAAGGAAAAGAAAGTTTTTCTGTTCGGCTTCCGCGCACAAAGCGCGGGGCGGCGGGGCTTCGCTTCG
>Ga0155038_103_pt1 | contig 14193 bp, 15 predicted proteins | sample RifCSPhighO2_01_FD_106006 | JGI IMG/M metagenome (GOLD analysis project Ga0155038, IMG submission 106006) | Candidatus Wildermuthbacteria bacterium RIFCSPHIGHO2_01_FULL_45_20
AAAATTTCCTTCCATTTTTTTCCGGCTCCCCCCTCACCCCCCGCCGAAAGGCGAAAAATGAAGGAAAGAAAATTTTTGGTTTGCTCCGCCGCTTCCATAAACATAATAACCCATGATGGTATATTCCACAATCGTTTATATCATGGTAGTATATCTATGGCGAGCAAATACAGGGTAAAATATCAAAAACTCATCCAGCGTCTTCGCCAAGCTCGCCTCGAAGCGGGTTTGACGCAAGTTGAAGCAGGAAAAAAGCTCAAGAAACCACAGGCGTATATTTCCAAGATTGAGCGAGGCGAGCGACGGCTAGACGCTGTAGAATTGAATGAGTTGGCGAGATTGTACAGCAAGCCGTTAGATTATTTTGTAAAATAGTATGCCTAAAATAGCGAAACAAATAATAGGAATTGTAGTTGTCTTTGGTGCAATCAATTTGGTGCTTTGGGGTGCTCAAGAATTTTATCATCGCGAGGAGTCCTCTCAAATTAAAGAAACAAAAAAGTTTTTGGAAAGTGAAGATCGCACAATAAAAGCTTTGGCAATGAAAATTGAAGAGCAAGAGCGTGAACTTAATCAGGAAGAAATAGAGTTGAATCGCTATGAATCAGCGGGGCAAGTAGATGAATATAATCGTCTAGTGGGCAGTTACAATCTTACACTCTCTATTTATAAATCAAATATAAACACCTACAATTCTAAGATTGGTACCTACAATGCAAAAGTTAACGAAGCAAACGCACTCATTGAACAATCTGGGTCGCGTTGGTATTTATTGCCAATTCCTCCGCCGGGGAAAGTTAATCATATAACCAATTAGTATATACTACAGTTATGAAAAATTTGATTGGAAAAATGAAAAATCTACTATTCGTTCGCAGGGAAGAAACAAAAAATAAGTGGTGGCACAGATTGATGCTGGTTTGTGTCTATGGAGGAGCTATTCTCATGACGAGTGTTGTAATAGGTATTGTTTTTGAAGAAATTATTGATGCGAAAAGTTACAAAATATATTCATACACCTATAATTTTGAACAAGGGTATGAATTTATAGAAGGAGAAGAAATAACATGCGGTTTTTTGATGCGTCGTTGCGGCGACATAGAAGAGGTGGTTAAAAAATATAATGATTCTGTCAGAAGTGTATTGCTTACAGACGAAATAAGAGATAAGTGTGCAAATGTATCTTCCGTTGAGCCAATTAGTAGAGGATATGTTCCGCTTAGTAAACGATACATTCCGGTAGGAGAACGAAATTATGTTGCCGCAGAATGTAAAATCATACTCTCGGATACAGAGGTCATCAAGCCAGGTTTAGACCTGTCCGCCTTTGGATTGTCCGAGAGTATTTATTCCTCGGAACAGAAAAATTTCCTTAGAGACTCTTATAATAAATTTGAAAATCTTGAAGCAAAACAAAACCTTGAGGAAGTTCTTTATAGTAAAATAATCGGTGATGTTTCACTCGGACTACTTGTTGTTATATTCAGCTTGATTGCTTGGATTATATTCTGGGAGTCATTAGTGTACAGAACAATCCTCTACATTATTTATGGTAAAGCGGAAATAAAGAAGTAATAATTTACCTTTTTATGATAAAAAACGAGTGCAAACATGAGTGGGAAAAGCACACAAATTTCAAACAAAATTTAGGTGCTTCCACATACCTGTGCAAAAAATGTAATGCAAATATGACAGCGGCAGAAGTTTTTCAGCTGGAGACACTTTTAGATCTTCAAGGTTCCCAAAAGTGGATGAATAGAATCGCACTTGGTATTTCCCTTGTTTCGTTGCTCATTTCTATACTGGTTGCTGTATTCAAATAAGAACTACTGGAGGGAGCAACCCCCGCCGTTTTATAATTTCTCCTAAAAACGGCGGGGGTTGTTGTGCGCGAACGGGAGGGCGGGTCAAGCACATACAGATTTGATTGCGCCTTAGCGTAAACCGCATTATTGTATTGCGCCTCGGACCGCCGCGAGGATACGGAGAAAAGAGCGACAAAAAGTGATAACATTAAATGACGCTCTTTTCGGAGTTTCTGAAGCGGCGGAGCAAACCAAAAATTTTCTTTCCTTCATTTTTCGCCTTTCGGCGGGGGGTGAGGGGGGAGCCGGAAAAAAATGGAAGGAAATTTTTGGGTTTGCACGCGCGAGTCCGCGAGCGCGTCCGAGGCGCGTTCCAGCGCAGTCGGAGCGTACGCTTCAGGTTCAAGCCACCACGCACGCGGAGCGTGCGAAATCAGCCGCTCCGCGGCTGGAAATGGGTTCGCGCAAAGGTTAGTATGTCAGCACCATGTAGAAAATTGCAAGTAAGTGGGGTTCGCCTTGTGGAGTTTATCCCGACAAAGGAGGGACTCGGCGACTAATTTGTATTCAATTTTGGGGGGTAAAAACGAATTGGAGGTTTCGCAAAATATGGTTCGAGCCGATGTTTTTCAGAAATCGCTTTCATGTGGTATCTCTGGAAAGGTAGCTCGCTTGATCCCGTAGAGTAATGTACGGGACAGATAGATGATTGCCTCTCTCGCGCTTGCGAAGGCGCGGGAAGACAGAATTCGGCTTACTGCTTTTTTGGACCAAAAACGCTTTCCGCGAGGAGGGCGTTTTTGTTTTCTTACGCGCGGCGTATCCAATTTCTTCGTTTGTGGCAGTAGTTCCTTATTTTTGTATGTATTATTAATTTGATGTATGATTTGATTTAGTAAATCGCTGAAGGAGTTATCAGATGTATCTGTATTCAGCAATCGCTATTGGAGGTTCTATTATTGCGAGTTTCGTGGTTGCGTTTTTTGGAGCATGGAAGGATTGTTTATGGGAATCATTCTCAATCCGTAAATTCTTTCGTACTCCTATTGTTTTTACTTTCTGCGCTATCGTACTGTCGTTGTTTTTTGGACAACCGACAAATCTTTGGGGTGCTACGGCTTATATATTGGGTGCCGCCGGTCTGGAAAGGATTTTGACTGATATGTACAAAGTGGTGTACAGGAAAAAGCCGAGTAAGTTTTTACGCGCAGGCCGCGACACCGGCTGGTTACGGGAACGATTGCGCGGAAAAACCTAGAGTAGCCGTCTTATTGCAAAGATTCAAAATTTTGCGATGAGACGGTTTTATTGTATGCGCATACGGCAAAAATGCGGTATGTCTAGGTTCAGATACATCTGATACACCCGCTAGGTTTGTAATATGATAACAGGAGTAAAACTAAATCCGATTTAGTTATCCACAGCTAAATCGGATTTAGTTTTGCCTCTTTCGGTTGATTCGCGGGCGTAGAAAAAATCGGCAGTTATAGAATTGATTAGAGGTGTTCTATTTGATAATATTACGCTATAAGTGATACGGCTATTCTATCACGATATCTATATTATAGTATAATATGTCCATAATAGGAAAAAACATCAAACGCCTCCGGCAAGCAAAAGGAATTTCACAAGACAAGCTCTCTAAACTTGCCGATGTTTCGCTTCAAACTATCGTCAAAATGGAGCTTGACGATAAACCAAACCCGACGATTGAGACGGTTCAGAAAATAGCAAAGGCGTATGATGTCAGCGTTGATGATTTGTTAAAATAATAACTATGGCGACACTACATTTTAAGGGGAAAGAAATAGTTAGAAACCATCACCTCGCGATTCCGTATCATGAGCTTGTTCCGGATGAAAAAAAGAGTTTATCCAACCCCTCGACGAAGCTCGGGGCAGGAAAGCCGTCGCTCAATGACAATCTCATTATTCACGGCGATAACTTGCTTGTGCTCAAAGCTCTTCTGCCTACTTATGCCGGAAAAATAAAGTGCATTTACATTGATCCGCCCTACAACACAGGTAACGAAAAATGGGCGTATAACGACAATGTAAATTCGCCAATGATGAAAGAGTGGCTTGGCAAAGTGGTGGACAAAGACGACCTCACGCGTCACGATAAGTGGCTTTGTATGATGATGCCACGATTGAAACTGTTGCGGGAACTTTTGCGAGACGACGGCGTGATTTTTGTGAGTATTGATGATAATGAACAACATCATTTGCGAGATTTAATGGATGATGTTTTTGGAGAGGAAAACTTCATAACAAACATTATTTGGGAGAAAAAATACTCTCCGCAAAGTGATGCGCGATGGCTTTCAGATAATCATGATTTTGTTATCGTATATGCAAAAAATAAAGACAACTGGAAACCCAATTTACTCCCACGAACTGACTTATCTGACGCGGTTTACAAAAATCCTGATAACGACCACAGGGGACCATGGATGTCCGACAACCCATCCGCTAAAACTTATTCGGTATCAACTGATTTTCCTATAACGAGCCCAGCCGGAAAAGTTTTTTATCCCCCAAAAAGTAGATGTTGGAGATTCACAAAGGAAAGACTTGAGGAGTTAATAAAGGATAATCGGATTTGGTTTGGCAAAGATGGCTATGGAATGCCGCGACTAAAAACTTTTCTTTCTGAAGTTCAAGCAGGACTTGTTTCAAAAACGATTTGGTTTCGTGAGGAGGTTGGCGATAATCAGGAAGCAAAAAGAGTAATAAAGGATTTATTTCCCAACGAACATACTGATCTTTTTGCGACACCAAAACCAGTTAGGTTAATTGAAAGAATAACTCAAATGTCGACCGACAAAGATTCAATTATTCTCGACTCCTTCGCTGGGTCCGGCACAACAGCCCACGCTACGCTTGCGCTCAATAAAGAAGATGGCGGCAATAGAAAGTTTATTTTAGTGGAGATGGAGGACTACGCGGATAGGATTACAGCCGAACGAGTGCGGCGGGTGATTAAAGGTGTCAAAACTGCCAAAGACGAAAACCTGAAAAAAGGACTTGGTGGCTCATTCAGTTACTACGAACTCGGCAAGCCGATTGATACCGAAAGGATTTTGAAAGGAAAGGACTTGCCGACTTATGCCGAGATGGCGCGCTATATTTTCTATACTGCCACCGGCGAAGAATTTAACGAAAAGAAAGTCAACGAAAAAACCGGTTTTATCGGCGAAAGCAAGGAATATCAAGTGTATTTGCTCTACAAGCCGGATATGGAATATCTGAAATCCACCGCGCTGACTTTGGAGCGCGCCGAAACCCTCGGCAAACCTGCGGGGAAAAAGCGTCTCGTATTCGCGCCGGCAAAGTATCTGGATCAAGAACATCTTTTGCGTTACAACATTGATTTTGCGCAACTCCCGTTTGAGATTTATCAAAAGCAATAGATATGGAACTGAAGGATTTAAAACTGCAAAATCTGGGTATAACCGCCGAAAAATTCGGGAGAATTCTCGCAATCGTTGATTTTGGCAATGTAACTTATTGGTATCATAAAGACAGAGTTGGGCCCGATGCGGCACCACTCAAAGAAAATCAGCGGCTGATTGCTGATCTTGAGAAATTATATTCTTTCACCAACGACTTCGCTTATCAAGCAAGATTTTATTATGGGTGGCATCCGCGCCTGCCGAATTCTCAGCACATAGTTGTGAAGGCGGATAAGTTGGGCTTTATAAAAAATACTAAACAGATTCAATACATTAGGCATTATCTTTCTGAAAACGAGCAAACCAAAGACGGGGCTTTCATACAAACTGATGCCGGTGGGTCGTATATAAAAATACCAAAATGCAATTTTGATGTTGAAATTGCCATTGACTCAATGCGGCTTATGAAGGATTACGATACACTTTGCTTATTTTCCGGCGATAGTGATTTTGCGCGGCTCGCGCATTTTATTAAAAAAAGAGGGAAAAAAGTAATAGTGATAGCATCCGGACAAATTTATCATGAGCTCAAAAAAGCCGCCGACTTGTATATTAACGCTCAACAAATAAAGGCGTATGTGGTTTCCATAAAAGAAGCCACGCCCCCGAAGGGGCGTGGCGTGGATTTCGGATCCGCCACCGGCGGACAGGGAGGTTTTACCCTCAATTAGAGTTTAGCACACCTAATCATTAAAATCAATCGCTAGTTATCCACAGGCCAATAAAAATACCATGGAACTAAAAGATTTTCAGAAAACATCGCTTGAGCGGATAAAGAAATATCTTGAACTTGTCCGCAAAGAGCAGGATAAAGGTAACGCGCGCCATGCAAGCGAAGACGCGTGGCGGGAAGTAGAAAAAGTTTTTTCTTTGGGACAATACCATGAACGGCGCAACGGCATAGACCAAGATGTGCCGAATTTTGTTTTGAAAATACCAACCGGCGGCGGAAAAACATTTTTGGCCGTAAAAACGCTTGATGTCGTGAACGAAGTTTTAAGAAAAAAACGGACAGGGCTTGTTTTGTGGGTAGTGCCGACAACATCAATTTATCGGCAGACCGTGCGCGCCTTGAAGGACAGAAATCATCCTTATCGCCAACATCTTGATATAGCCAGCGGTGGCAGGACTTTGATTTTAGAAAAATATCAAGGAAAAATTGACCGCTTTACCCCACTTGATGTGGAAGAAAATTTGGTTGTGTACGTGCTTATGTTGCAATCGGCTGCGCGCAATATGCTGCTGCAAAAGGATTTGCGCATTTTTGCCGATAGTGGAGGCTTTACGGAATTTTTTCCGCCGGAAGATCGGCTTGACCAGCACGAAAAACTGATGGAAAAATATCCGAATTTGGAAACATTCAACGAAGCCGGCGGCATTTGGAAAAGACAGATAAAAACTTCACTTGGAAATTCCTTGCGTTTGCTTAGCCCGGTTGTGATTTTGGATGAAAGCCAAAAGGCGTATTCGGCAAACGCGCAAAGAACTATTTTTGGATTTAATCCATCAGTGGTGATTGAACTTTCCGCAACACCACCGGAAGGCAGCAATGTTTTAGTGAATATTACCGGAAGGCAGGTGAATGATGAAGAAATGATCAAACTCGACCTTCATGTTACGCGCAAAGGAAGTTTGGCGTGGAAAGATACATTATGGGCAAGCGTGAAAAAACGGGAAGAACTGGAAAAAGAAGCCGTCAAAAATGAACAAAATACCGGAATGTATATTCGGCCGATTTGTTTGGTGCGCACGGAGAGGATTGGCAGAGAACAGCAGGGAAAGGGATTTATTCATTCTAACGATGCGCGAAATGAATTGATTAACGGCGGAATACCTGCGGAATATATTGCCATCAAGACAAGCGAAGAAGACGAACTCAAAGAAATAGACGATATTGGCGGGTTGATGTCGCGAGATTGTCCGGTGCGCTACATTATTACCAAGCAAGCGTTGCAGGAGGGTTGGGATTGCGCGTTTGCCTATGTGCTTGCCGTGCTTGATAAAACGCACTCAAAAACCGCATTAACGCAACTTGTCGGGAGAATACTGCGCCAGCCGTACGCGAAAAAGACCGGCGTAACATTACTCAATGAGAGTTATGTGTTTGCTTTTCGCGAAGAAGCAGGCGAATTGCTCCAAGGGATACGAAAAGCGTTTGAGGGCGAAGGCCTCGGCGATTTGCGCACGCATATCTCGGTGGATGAAGGACTAGGCGGGTATAAAAAAGATTTTGAGCCAAAAGAGTACACGGTTCGCAAGCGATTTGAAAAGGTGGCTAAACAGATAATCCTGCCGTTTTTTTCTATCAATGATCGTGGCAAATGGCGCAAGGTAAGTTATGAAATGGATATTTTAAGACGAATAGATTGGAATGCGATCACATTAGATGTTGTTTATTCAATGTCTTTGACTGGGCGCGCAGTTCGCGATGACGAATATGTCGCTCAACTATCCGATGATGTGCGCGAAGTAATAAAGGGGAAAAAGGTGGCGCAAAAGGAATCCGGCGGAATTGTCATTGATAGCATTTTTATGACCCAGCAATTGGGCGACGTCGTTCCAAATCCGTGGCAGGCATTTCGTTTTGCCGAGATGATTCTATCGGAAATGGCATCGCGCCATAAAATTGAGCTTGTGAGCGAAAATTTCTCTTTCATTATTGAAGAAGCCAAGCGCATCATATCTCTACAGCGAGATGCATTGGCAGAAAACTTTTTCAATGAATTGCTTGGTCAGGGCAAAATTCGCTTTATGGTAGTGAGCAGAGATATTGGATTCAAATTGCCTAAAAAGATTAGCGTGCCAGCAAATACCGAATACTTGCGCCGCCCCGACGGAAGTCCGATGCAAATGAGTTTGTTTGAGTTTGTAGCGAAAGATTCATTCACCGAAGGGCTGGAAAAACCGGTGGCGTATTTTTTGGACGACCAAAGCCGATTATTTTTTTGGTATCGCAACGAGGTAAAGCATGATTACGGCATTCAAGCGTGGAAGAAAGGAAAGATATATCCGGATTTTATTTTCACCGTAACAGATGAAAAAAATAAGGACAAGGTGAATAAGGTTTATATTGTAGAAACGAAGGGCGATCAATTGGTTGGAAACCTCGATACAAAATACAAGGAGTCCGTGTTTGATGTATGCAATCGCTATGCCAAGAAAATGCCGATAGACGCGCTTGATTTTGCCATGAAAGAACGCGAGATTGAATATGAGGTGATTTATGGTTCGGAGTGGGAAAAGAAGTTGAGCGAGTTATTCGCGGAGAAAAAATGAGCGAGGCGGCTTCTTTGGTTCAGTTCAAAGTAGGTTCGGATTCCGTCAAATAAATACACTAAAAAATGAAAAAAGGATTAAGCAACTTTTATTGTATTATTAGTTTGACCTTTGTATTTGGCTTGCCGGCGGTCATTCAGGGCTATTTTGTTTTCGATCGCATTTCAATTCCTAATCTTCTAACCTTTGTAGTCGGGATAACGGTTATTGGCAGTATATGGGATATTTGGGCTACAAAACACGGGAAACGCGATCCTGTTTGGTTATGGCAATTTAATTTTAGGTACACTCTTGGGCTGAAACTATTTGACTTGCCAATTGAAGAATATCTTTTTTATGTGGCAAGCAGTGTATATGTGATTTTTGTATGGGAGGGAATTAAATTTGCGCTTGAGACGGGTAATCTTTTCATGTATTTTTTGCTGCCGTTTTTGGGTATTTGGTCGTTTCTCGCAGTTGTTATTCCTTATTTGATAAAAGTTAAAGAACAATAAAGAAGCTCCTTTTAGAGGAGCTTTTGGAGTTTTGGCGGGAATTTTGAAAGGATAATAGAGTAGATGGGTGTGGAAAAGATCAGGAAAGGGGAACCGAGGAATACAAGACCGATAATGCTCCATGGAGGAGGGAGCGTAACAATGAGAACAGCTCCAATTGCTAATATGAGTAAAACGACAAATAGCATGGTTAACTCCTTGTTCGGGTTGATTCTATTATACGATACAAAGGGATGAAGGGGAATTTGAGATTGTATACAGGAGATTTTTGACGGTGGGCCATTGAAGTAGACAATGCAGGCATATATGATGAGATAAAGTGGAACGAGATGGCGTTGAAGGGCAAAGAGGAGGGGTTAAGCGATGAGAAGCAATGGAAAGAAGATAGAACCAAGCGAAGTATATCGCGCGATATGCGAGTGCACATGCGCGCCAGATGACTTTGCTCAAGACACACGGATTGTGGAAGTGGGAAGGAGAGTGTGGGGATTCCATATCCAGGAGTTGGAACGACATCGAGATCAGGTAAGTAAGTGGCTCTGGTTTCTTCCCCAAGAATTTCGATACAGAGAGGGAGGGGAATTCCTTGATGCTGGCTATCAAAATGACCGGACTCCATGGACGGTAAATGCGGACCGCATCGAGCACTTACTTCTCCTGGGGCAGGCAATGGGATTGGTTTCTCCCGTGCCTGGCGATGTAGATGAGGATGGGAATCCCATGCGCTATATCGTGTTTGTATGAGAATGGCAAAAAGCCGCGGAATAATGAGTATATCCGCGGCTTTTATTGTGCTAGGATGCGAATATGAGCAAAAGTACATAACCAAAGCGGCGCCATAAGGCACCGCTTTGGGTTTGTTTACTCTTGTTGTTCTGTTACCCTTCCAGAATGTAGATATTCGCGGGTTTAACACCGAATTTTCGAGCCTCCCAAGTGCTTGAAAACCAAATATCAATGTTTTGAGTCATGCGAGGGTGCATTCGGTCTTCCACTACGAAGATGCGGTCTCCATAGATAGAAGGAATTTGAATCTTTGTTCCGAGCGGCAAAAGGTTTGTCGCTACAATGCCGTCGCGCACGTATTTTCCGGAAGCGGTGATAAACGGTGTGTCATCCGTTTGATCGGGCGTGGAAGAATACGCAGTTACGATTACTCGCATGGAATGAGTTACTTTCTGGGGCCCTACGGGAGAGGCCGTGGGCAGAAGGGAAATTCCTTGCACACTGGCGAGCTGTCCTTTCATATTCGAAATATCCTCGGCCGTTTTGGCTGATACAAGCATATTTGGATTAAACTCCTGGGCGGGTACTACCCCGCTTAAAGGAATCATAGCCGCAAGAGCAATGGCCGCAAATTTGAGTGATTTCATAGGATTTTGGGTACTTAAAAATCCCTTACGGGATTGTATATAGTATATAGTGTAGAAAGGAAAAAGTCAAGGGCTAGTATAGGTTACCCCCAAATTATCCACAGTTGCGTTGTTTGACACGATATTGTCGGGTGATACAATTTGAAGTGCAACGTGTATGTTGTTTAGTAGGATAAGAACGTCCTACTATACCATATATTGACCTTTCGCTATGAAATGTCCAATTTGTAAAGAGGAGACGAAAGTGACAAACTCCCGAAATGCCGACCAAGGCAAGGCTATTAAACGGCGCCGTATATGCGCGGGATGCGGCAGAAGGTTTACTACCTACGAGAGGGTAGAACTTCTTGGGTTGCAAGTACTCAAGAGAAGCGGGTCCAGGGAGCCATATATGCGAAGGAAGCTTGAATTGGGTATCAGGAAAGCATTGGAGAAACGTCCATTTAGCGAGGAACAGTTTCAGCGCTTATTGTCTCTAGTTGAAAGCGAGGTTTTTAATCTCGAAAAAGATGTTGTGCCTTCAGAACAGATCGGCCAGATTGTTCTTTCGCATCTCAAGGAGTTCGATAAAGTGGCATATTTGCGTTTTGCATCGGTATATCGCAATTTCCGAACGCCCAAGGCGTTTGAGAAAGAAATTCAAAAACTTGATCAAAATGTTCCGCGGGCCAAACAACATTAGCCGACGGCGTACTATAATTACTAATTTCCCTTTATTTTATGAGAGTCGATTCCACCCGCAAAGAGCAAGTGAATAAGTCTTTTTCAGAGAATGCCTTAACGATGATGAAGAAGAGGTACTTTATGCAGTATGATGAGGGAGGTCAGGAAACGCCGGGTGATATGTTTGAGCGGGTGGCGAATGCGTTAGCTCAAGTCGAAAGAGAATATGGACGGGACGAAGCATTTATTGAGCAAACAGCCAAAGATTTTTTTGAAATTATGGCAAGCAAGCAGTACACGCCTGCGGGGCGCACTCTTACCAACGCGGGAAGCTCCACTCCTTTGATTGCCAACTGCATCGTTTTGCGAATTCAAGACTCTATGGAGAGTATTTTTCAGACGCTCAAAGAGGCCGCATTGCTTCAACAGGCAGGTTGCGGGCTTGGGTTTGATTTGTCTGAAATGCGCCCGGCAAATTTTCCCACAAAGAAATCTCGGGGATCAGCTTCGGGCCCGGTGTCTTTCTTGAAAGTATACAACGCGGCGTTTGGCACTATTAAGCAACAAGGACGTCATGGAGCAAATATGGCGATGATTCGCGTGGATCATCCCGATGTGCTTGATTTTATTTCTGCGAAAACCGTGGAAGGGGAAATTCAAAATTTTAATATCTCGGTTACGGTTACCGATGAATTTATGGAGCAGTTGGAGAAAAATCCCAATGCCCAATGGTATTGCACATTTAAGGGTAACAAATACAAGCCCCGAAAAGTGCTTCGCCATCCCAACGGAGCGGTCTATGATTCTCAAGAGGTGGACATCACAGTGAAAGAGCTTTTTGATATTTTGGTGGAACATGCGTGGTTGAACGGCGAGCCGGGGATTGCTTTTATTGACACGATTAATCGTACTAATCCGCTTCCTGGATTGGGGCCGATTGCGGCATCGAATCCATGCGGGGAACAATTTTTGCATGCGTATGACAACTGCAATCTGGGGTCCATCAATCTTGCGAAATTCGTGAAAGACAAAGAAATTGATTGGGATAGGTTGGAATATGTCACGAAAAGCGCCGTACGTCTTATGGATAACGTGATTGATCGCTTTGATTTTCCCGTTCCCCATGTAACGGAATTGGCAAAGAAGAATCGGCGAATTGGGTTGGGAATTATGGGATTTGCGGATATGCTCTATCAATTGGGTATTCGGTATGATTCTGCGGAGGGAATTCAGATGGCAGAAAAAGTCATGGGATTTATTCAAGAGAAATCCCATCAAATGTCAGAGCAGTTGGCATTGGAAAAGGGCGCGTTTCCCAATCATGAGTTGAGCGTGTATAAGAATCAGGGAATTCGCAGAAGAAATGCCGCATTGACGACCGTAGCTCCCACGGGGTCTATCTCTATGATGATGGATTGCTCTTCTGGGATTGAACCCAATTTCGCGTTGGCTTATATCAAGCAGGATAAAGATGGGGTGCAGTACAAGTATTTCAACCAGTATTTCCAGGAAGAACTCATCAAGCGCAATTTTACCGAAGACCAGCAAAAAGAAATTATGAATGTGGTTTTGGAGACTGGGAGTATTCAGGGAATCGAATGGCTTGCGAAGGACTTGAAAGATACGTTTGTGGTAGCAATGGATATTTCCGGCAAGAACCACATGTTGATGCAGGCGGCATTCCAGCGAAATGTGGACAATTCGATTTCAAAAACTATCAATTTTCCAAATTCAGCGACAAGAGAGGATGTTGCCGACAGCTTTATTTCCGCATGGAAATTGGGATGTAAGAGCTGCACGGTGTATCGGGACGGAAGCCGCGAGATCCAAATTTTGAACGTGGGAAGCGCCGAAAAGATTGTTTCAACTGTGGAGAGGCCGGGATCTAAAACTACGGTGGAAACAACCAGTACGGTAACCGTGAAAGCGACCAGCGAACTATTGAAGGTAAGTCCGCGCAAGCGTCCAGACGTGATGGCAGGCAAGACGTACAAGACAAAAACAGGTTACGGCAGTTTGTATGTTACGGTGAATGATGACGAGCGAGGCATTCCGTTTGAAGTATTCGCAACCATCGGAAAAGCAGGCGGATTCTTCCAGGAGCAGGCAGAAGCAATTTGCCGATTGGCATCTCTTGCTTTGAGAGCGAATATCGAAGCAGGTGAAGTTGTAGGCCATTTGAAGGGTATTCGCGGACCGCATCCGGTATTTACCGAAAAAGGAACGATTCTGTCGCTTCCAGATGCCATTGGGCGAATACTTGAGGAGCATGTTACGAGCATGAAGGAAATTGAGGATTTGCTTGCTAGGCCGGAGAAACAAGAAGCATTGCCTTTCGCGCAGGAGAAAACTATGGCGGAGTTCGGATTCATGCCCGGATGCCCGGAATGCGGAATGGCATTGGTCATGGCAGAAGGGTGTATTAGCTGCAAGGATTGCGGATTCAGTCGTTGCTCATAAATGTTAAATCGTAAATCTTCTGATGATCATTGTATTCACGGGAAATGGGAAAGGGAAAACAACAGCTTCTTTAGGACAGATGATGCGTTTAGTAGGGCAAGATCGCAAGGCAATTATGTTTCAGTTTATCAAAGGGCCTTGGATTTCAGGCGAGGATAAGTTTTTGGAAAAAAATTCGCAATTCAAAGGAACATGGGAAATTCATAAAGGAGGGAAAGGATTTGTGGGTATCCTTGGGGATACCCTTCCTTTTCAAGAGCATAAAGAAGCAGCTCAAGAGACCTTGAAAAATGCCAAGAATGCGATACAATCTGGAACATGGGATTTGATTGTGTTAGACGAGGTGAATGTAGCTGTTGATCTTACACTCATTGAAGCTCCACGGGTTATGGAAATGTTGCAAGATTTGCCCATGGAACGATTTGTAATCTTGAGCGGACGAAACGCGCCGCAGGAATTTATTGACCGGGCGGATCTGGCGACTGAAATGCGGGAATTGAAGCATCCCTATCAGAATGGAGAGCTGGCGTTGAAAGGAGTGGAGTTTTAGAAACGATTTTTGAGGATATGACAAAAAAACAGATACTGATATTTCTTATAGGAGCAAGCGTGGCAAGTGTAGTGTTGCGATTGCTTCCGCATCCTGCCAATGTTACGCCTATGGCAGC
>Ga0155038_116_pt1 | contig 11912 bp, 10 predicted proteins | sample RifCSPhighO2_01_FD_106006 | JGI IMG/M metagenome (GOLD analysis project Ga0155038, IMG submission 106006) | Candidatus Wildermuthbacteria bacterium RIFCSPHIGHO2_01_FULL_45_20
TGTTTTGCCCGATCTTGGGAACTTGAAAGAGAAACAGTAACAATGGAAGCAAGCAATCCAATGATTGCGATAACCACGAGGAGTTCAATGAGGGTGAATCCTTTTTTGTTCATATATGCAATTGTATCATTTGGAAAATACTGCATCAAGTTTATGGTGGCAAAGCAGGGACGCGTCTCCGCGGATGTTGACTATCTTGATAAGAAGGTGATACACTAAAGATACACTGTAATTATTGTATTGCAAGACACTATGGCTACCGCAAAAAAACGCATTCTGATTAGTGTTTCCAAGCCCGTTGAACAAGCGCTTGCCTTGTTGGCAGAACGAGATCAATTACCTCAAGCAACGAAAGCGGCTCAACTTTTGGAAATAGCGCTGGAGTTGGAAGAGGATCGGGTATGGGATATGGTTGCGCTGAATCGCGATACGAAGCGCACGCGCTTTGTTTCTCACAAGAACGCATGGGCCTGAAATTTGAAATACAGTATCATGAGGCCGTTGTTTCAGAGGATATCCCAAAACTCTCTTCGGAGTGGAAAGATACGATTAAAAACGCAATCGAGACAAAATTGGTTGTTCGTCCCGAAGTGTTTGGCAAGCCCCTGCGCTATTCATTGAAAGGGTATCGGAAACTTCGCGGCGGCGACTACCGCGTAGTGTTTCGCATAGAAAAAACAGCAGTCAAAATTCTGCTGATTCAACATCGTTCAGTGGCGTATAAAGTGTTGAAAAAAAGAGTGTAGCCGACACTAAATAATCAAAGCGGGGACAGTCCCCGCTTTGATTATTTGAGAATGGAGCTCGATTATTCTTGCGCGAGGGAATGATCTGAAAGCCCTTCGGCGTAGAGTTGCTGGATTTGGGCAGAAGAGAGCGCGCGCTTGTATATGCGCACGTCGTCAATACGCCCGTTCCAAAAATTTGACACAGGATTGCTGTACGCCCCAATTTGAAAAGCGGCGGTGGAATTAAATACGCCTGTCGTGTGAGCCGTAGAATTAGTAGTCCCGTTGTTGACTTTAATGTTGATGGTATTTGCCGCTGCATCGTGCCACGCGATTATATGATACCAAGTTGCCGTGCTTGGAGCTCCAAAATTTGTCGCGTCAACATAGGGAGACGCTGTGCCGTCATTACTTACTACGAATCTGAATCCGCTAGGCGAAGTTACATATGCCAAAAGATATTCCCGTTGGCCAAGTGCTGCTTCAAACTTTCCCAGAATAATGCTCGATGCCCCAGGTACGGAATCCATATACACCCATGCGCTAATCGTAAAATCAATATCTCCCATTGAGAGGGAAGGGTTATCGGCTCTACTTATGTACTGATTGCCCGAAGCGGTAAACTGGTACGCCTTGCCACTTTGTCCATTGCGGTCGGCCGCAGAAGTGGGATTACTTGAACCTCCTGGGAATACCCCATTATTCTTCAATCCCGAAGTATCGTTTGCCGTGCCCGCGACCGCGTCATCAAAATCCCATATACCCACAGCATCCGCGGCAAGCGCGTGATGCACTTGCGCAGCAAAACTCTCGATCTTTGCCTGTTTTGCCCGATCTTGGGAACTTGAAAGAGAAACAGTAACAATGGAAGCAAGCAATCCAATGATTGCGATAACCACGAGGAGTTCAATGAGGGTAAATCCTTTTCTCATGTTTTCATTGTTACTGATTATATTGAGCAAGTGAATGACTTGGCAATCCTTCTGCGTAGAGCTGCTGGATTTGCGCGGAAGAGAGCGCACGGTTGTAGATACGAACCCCGTCAATATCACCATTAAAGTAGTTTGTCGCGCTGTCCCATGCAGGTCGTCCAATTCGAAATACTGCTGTTGGCACTTGGGTACACCAAGTTGCTTGGCCGCCGTACAGAATGGGAGTAGAAACGCCGTTGATATAAAACCGAGTAGTATTTGCTACTACATTGTGGACAACAACAATATGCGTCCATTTGGTAAGTGTTCCCGCGCTGACTTTCACACCTGTTATAGAAACGCCGCCATTATTAACGAGTCTTAGCTGTTTGTCATAACCCGAATAGTCTAACGTATAACAATTATTGCTACCGCCCATTTTCTGGGTTAAAATTGTTCGGAAAAGAGCGTCTGTATTTGTTGTTCTTGCCCATACGGAATATGTAAAGTCAGTGCCAAAAGTCTTCGTAGAATCTCCGTTGGGAATAAGAACCTTACTTATTTGAATTGAACTATTCCTTCCATTGAAATTGTACGCTTTATTAAGATTCGTATTTCGATCCGCAGTGGCCGTCGCATTACTTACGCTTCCATTATTTTGAAGTCCCGAAGTATCGTTTGCCGTGCCTGCGGCCGCGTCATCAAAGTCCCATATACCAACTGCGTCTGCGGCTAACGCGTGATGCACTTGGCTTGCAAAACTCTCGATCTTTGCCTGTTTTGCCCGATCTTGGGAACTTGAAAGAGAAACAGTAACAATGGAAGCAAGCTTCCATTGTTACTGTTTCTCTTTCAAGTTCCCAAGATCGGGCAAAACAGGCAAAGATCGAGAGTTTTGCTGCGCAAGTGCATCACGCGCTTGCCGCGGATGCTGTGGGTATATGGGATTTTGATGACGCGGTCGCGGGCACGGCAAACGATACTTCGGGATTGAAGAATAATGGGGTATTCCCAGGAGGTTCAAGTAATCCCACTTCTGCGGCCGACCGCAATGGACAAAGTGGCAAGGCGTACCAGTTTACCGCTTCGGGCAATCAGTACATAAGTAGAGCCGATAACCCTTCCCTCTCAATGGGAGATATTGATTTTACGATTAGCGCATGGGTGTATATGGATTCCGTACCTGGGGCATCGAGCATTATTCTGGGAAAGTTTGAAGCAGCACTTGGCCAACGGGAATATCTTTTGGCATATGTAACTTCGCCTAGCGGATTCAGATTCGTAGTAAGTAATGACGGCACAGCGTCTCCCTATGTTGACGCGACAAATTTTGGAGCTCCAAGCACGGCAACTTGGTATCATATAATCGCGTGGCACGATGCAGCGGCAAATACCATCAACATTAAAGTCAACAACGGGACTACTAATTCTACGGCTCACACGACAGGCGTATTTAATTCCACCGCCGCTTTTCAAATTGGGGCGTACAGCAATCCTGTGTCAAATTTTTGGAACGGGCGTATTGACGACGTGCGCATATACAAGCGCGCGCTCTCTTCTGCCCAAATCCAGCAACTCTACGCCGAAGGGCTTTCAGATCATTCCCTCGCGCAAGAATAATCGAGCTCCATTCTCAAATAATCAAAGCGGGGACTGTCCCCGCTTTGATTATTTAGTGTCGGCTACACTCTTTTTTTCAACACTTTATACGCCACTGAACGATGTTGAATCAGCAGAATTTTGACTGCTGTTTTTTCTATGCGAAACACTACGCGGTAGTCGCCGCCGCGAAGTTTCCGATACCCTTTCAATGAATAGCGAATTTCCCGCGCGAGCAATCGGTTCGTACTTCAAGAGCCAATTATAATATCCCGTGGGTTGATCAAATCCGGAAACCGGCTTGGCGATTCCTCCCATGAGCTGGTTGGTTGATATGGCGAGCCATCCTTTTTCGAGAGGGGGGTCGCATTGGCGCTGGCCGGCTGGAGTCGCGTTTGACGCGACTTCTTTGCAGGGATTATAGCGGATGTATTTTTCTCCAAGCCAATAAGCGGGATCTTCTCCTCCGAAATAATCGAGGTGAAGAGCGGAAATGTTGTTTTTTTGGACAAAATCAAGCAAGCGGTAAAAATCCTGGCCCCAGTCGTAATTGGAGTCCACTGCCACGCGGTAGCCGTTTTGTATTCCTCCTCCAAGAGGATTGTAATACGAGAGGTAAAAAGGATACGCGGCTAAGGAAACAAGAGCGTATCCCGCGAGAAAGAGGATAATAAGCGCAATGATGACGCGCCGCGCGCGTTGTCCATGAGGAAGATAGAGCAATAACTTTTGAATGCCAGCCAATATCACAAGATATATGAGGGGGAAGATAACAAGGAGATGACGCACTCCAATATTGAGATTTCCGGAAATCGCAAGAAGCCAGTACGATACAATAAAGATAAGTAATGCGAGAATCGTAAAATTCCTTTTGCTCCAAGTGATCAACCCGTTTTTCCACCCCTGATACAATTTCTTTTTGATGCTCCAGAGGATGCCGGCTAATCCAATCAGTGAAAGCGCGTGAAGCGCAAGCGGCTCTTTGGCGAGATATACTACAGGAAAATAGCTTGAAAATCCGCCTGCTTTGATTTGTTCTTGGAATACAACGGTATTTCCAAATTGTCCCCGTTGAGTAGCCATGAAAACGCCGCGGAAGTATTGCGCGAACGGGCGAACAAATGGCTTGTCGGCAAGGGAAATGGCAAATGCGTTTTCATAAAAAGTAATTCCTCCGGGCTGGAGATCTCCGATGGTGTCTCGAAGCTGGCGTTCTGCGGGATAATTCCAGATATGAAATTGATACACGGGCCAAATCACAAAGAGAAAGCAAATGAGACCCGCTCCCGCGGACCACAAAAGATAAGCGCCAAGCCGCCGCAACTTATGGGAAGGAAACATGAGCAAGACATACAAGAGCGTGAGAAGAGCAAAAAAAGGAATGAGCAAGATAATGGTGAATTTTAATAGCATGGCAATGCCCAGAGCGACTCCTGCCCATGCCATGCGCGAAGCGCTTGGATGTTTGAGAAAATTGAGCCAGGAGAAAATTGCGAATAACGCTCCGAAAGCGGCGCCAATATCGGTGGTTACCAATCTTCCATGCGCCAGAATGCTGGGGGAAAAACTAAAAAGAATGAGAGCTGCGATACCAAAAAAATTTCCTCCAAGCCGTCGCGCGTATATGAACAGAAGCGCTCCCAGAGCAAGTGTGAGCAAAATCATGGGAAATCGAGACCAGAAGATGATATCTTTTGGATTATTCCCGGAATGATACAAAAATTCGTTTCCGAGGTTGAATTGAACCCACCATGCAGGGTTTTGGGAATTTTGCCGCCACCATTCGCTTTGAACGGGAAATTTCAAATCTAAGAATAAAAGCGGGAAAGCGGCAATATCTTTTGCTAAAGGAGGATGCTCGGGATTGAGGCGGTAATCTTGAAGGGTAAGGTACGAATACCCGGCAGGGATATGAGCAAGTTCGTCAAACGTAAGGGAATCCTTCGACATGCTAAAAAGCATGACTCCTGTCATAAAAAGAAGAAGAAACGAAGCAATGAAAAATGCGGGAAGATTAGAAAGAGAAAAACGCATAGAACATTCTTAAATCCACCTTTTAAATTTAAAGTAGCTTATAATCGCAAGAATTCCCGAAAGAATAATTCCAAGAATAATCCAAAAATCTCCCGTGTACCCGGTGAGCGGCAAATCATGCGTGTTCATTCCAAAGAGGTTTGGCATGACCATTAATGGGAACATGATCACAGAGAAAATCGTCAGTATCTTGACGATTTGGTTCGTTTTATCGGCGAGGAGCGCGTTGTTTGTTTGCTCCAGAGACGCAATTGTTTCTTTGTATGCTTCCAAATCCGTATGCGTCTGGCTCCAATCGCCCAAAAGATGTGTGAAATAGGGTTCGAGCTCTTTGCCAAAAAACGCGACGCTTTCTTTTTTCAGGGAAATAAAAAGGTCGCCTTGAGGATGGAGGATTCGCCAGAAATTGATAATATCAGCTTTGGTGTACGAAATTTCCCGCAGCATTTCCCGGTCATTTCCCAGAAAAATTTGTTCCTCAATAAGATGCAGTTTCTTGCTAATGCGGTCGAGTTTCAAAAGGGAGCTATGCTTGAGCTGATCAAGCGCATGAAAGAGAAGATAGCCGCCGGTCGAGGAAAGATATTCCTGCTTTGCTTCGTCGTAGAGATTGCATTTATCGAAGAGCGCTTTTAAGGGAACGATGGAGTTATAATGGCTTGTAATGAGAAAATCTTTGCCGACAATGATATCCAATTCCCGTCCGCGCGTGTGTTTATGTTCTTTGCTGTACACAGGATAGTAAGTGATCAAAAAAAGATAAGAAGGAAATGCCTCTGCTTTGACGCGCCATCCCGGTGGAATGAGTTCTCCTAACGTAAGCGGATGAATGGAAGGATACGCGTTTTGCAAAAATTCAATATCCTCCTTGATGGGATTGGAGATGTCAATCCAAGTAACTTTTGACCCTTTGATAACGTGAAGCATTCTTCCAATATACTACGAATGTTTGAAATACGGAATTGCTTTTGCGCTGCAGGGTATGAAGCGCCACATAAAATTCTGCTGAATTTTTGTTCTTACTCGCGCCAGTCGCGCTCCGTGCGCGCTTCATACCCTGCAGCGCAAAAGCAATTCTGTATTTCAAAGACGCATGTTTATACGAATTAGCACTCTCTAGGATTGACTGCTAATTTCTTTCTGTTATAATAATGTTGATGAACATGACCGAACGACAACAAGATATCTTGGCAAAAACTGTCTTTGAATATATTCATACTGCCCAGCCGGTGAGTTCCCAATGGCTGGAACGCAAGTATCGTTTGTCGGTATCGTCTGCCACGATAAGGAATGAAATGGTTGTGCTTACCGAGCATGGTTTTTTGCTTCAGCCCTACGTGTCCGCTGGCCGTGTGCCTACCGATAAAGGATACCGATTTTTTGCAGATGAGGTAAAAAAGAATGGGGAACAGAATATGCGTAATCAAGCGAGGTTGGAGGAAATGTTGCAAGAGGATATTGAGGATTTCTTCCGGTTTGCCCAGAATATGGCCAGACAAGTTGCAATGCTTTCTTCTGATGTTATTCTTATTTCGGTGCCCCAAGAAAAATTTGTATGGAAAGAAGGATGGGAAACCATTGTGAGGGAGCCGGAATTCAGCCAACACGAATATATCGTGCAATTTGCGAAATTTTTGCGGGATTTGGAAAACGGTATCGAAGAATTCCCCATGGAAGACACTGCTGAAATTTTTATCGGGCAAGAGAATCCATTCTCAAAAGTGCGGGAGTTTAGCGTTATTACTTGCGCATATACGTTTCCGGGGGAGATTCAGGGGATAGTGGCGATTGCGGGGCCCAAGCGTATGCATTACGATAGAAATCTGGATATTTTGCAAACTTTGGTCGAATTATTTGAGAAAAATCAAAACAAATGAACTGATATATGGAAGAACATAAGAAGGAACATGACTCTTCTTGCGCTTGGGATCTCGGGGAACACCAGGAATTCCAAAAACGATTAGAACAATGCGAGAAGGAAAAGGAGGAATATCTGAACGGCTGGAAACGCGTGAAAGCAGATTTTCTGAATTATCAGAAAGAACAAAGAGAGCGTATGGAAATGACGATAGAATATGTGAAAGAAAAAATGATTCTCGATATGCTCCCGATCTTGGATAATTTAGAGCGCGCGGAAAAACAAATTTCTCCGGCAGACAGGGAAAACCAAATATGGAAAGGATTTTCGCAGATCGCTTTGCAGATGAGAGAGTTTTTCAAGGGGCAAGGAATGGAAGCGATGGGAACGACGGGAGAGCGATTCGACCCCAATCTTCATGAAGCCGTGGGAGAGGTGGAGGGCCGGGAATCCGGCACAATTGTGGAAGAAATCGAAAAAGGATATAAAAGAAACGGCCGGCTTGTAAGACCGGCAAAAGTAAAGATCGGAGCAAACAAGAATGATTAAACATGGTCAATCAAAAACTATAATGTCTCTTATTTAAGATATGGGTAAAATACTTGGTATTGATTTGGGAACAACTTTTTCCGCGATGGCGATTGTGGAAAACGGAGAGCCGAGAATTATTGAAAACCGTGAAGGCGCGCGCACAACTCCTTCGGTTGCTGCGTTGTCAAAGAACGGAGAAATTCTGGTCGGGGTGCAGGCGCGGCGTCAACAGATCACAAATGCAAAGAATACGGTCTTTGTGGCGAAACGCTTGATCGGACGCAGGTTTGCCGATCCCGCAGTGCAAAAAGACAAAGCATTGTTGCCTTATGATATTCGGGAAGCCGCAGATGGGAGCGTGGAGATAAAAATGGGAGAGAAGTGGTATAAGCCGGCTGAAATTTCTGCTATGGTGTTGCGGAAACTGCGCCAGGATGCCGAGGATAAGCTTGGCGAAAAGATTACGGAAGCCATTATTACGGTTCCCGCTTACTTTGACGATAGCCAAAGAAAAGCAACCAAGGTGGCCGGTGAAATTGCCGGATTTGAAGTGAAGCGCGTGATTAACGAACCAACAGCCGCCGCATTGGCGTATGGAATGAATAAGAAACAAGATCAAAAGATTGTTGTCTATGACTTTGGCGGCGGGACATTTGATATTTCCATTCTGGAAGTAAGCGCAGATACCATCGAGGTCAAAGCAACAGGAGGAGATACGCATTTGGGAGGAGAAGATTTTGACCAAAAAATTGTTCAATGGTTAATTGAGCAGTTTAAAAAAGACGAAGGAATAGACTTGAGCAAAGATAATCTCGCGCTGCAGCGCTTGAAAGAATCAGCAGAACGCGCGAAGATTGAACTCTCGACTTCCCATGAAACGGAATTGAATTTGCCTTTTATCACGTCAGACGCTTCAGGTCCCAAACATTTATACTACAAATTGAGCCGAGCGCAGTTAGAAGGCATGGTCCGAGAATACATTGATAAATCTATTGCGCTTGTGAAGCAAACTTTAAGCGAGGCCAAAATTTCAGCCGGGGATATTCAGGAAATTGTGTTGGTGGGAGGACAAACGAGAATGCCGGCTATTCAGCAGGCGGTAAAAGATTTGTTCGGAAAAGAACCCAACAAAACCATCAATCCAGATGAAGTAGTGGCAGTTGGAGCCGCGATTCAAGGAGGGATCATGCAAGGCGAAGTAAAAGACGTGCTCTTGCTGGATGTAACGCCTTTGTCTTTGGGGATCGAAACGTTGGGCGGAGTGAATACCGTGCTGATCACCAAGAATACCACTATTCCCACGAGCAAAAGCCAAGTGTTTTCTACCGCCGCAGATAATCAGACATCGGTAGAAGTGCATGTGCTTCAGGGAGAGCGTCCCGTGGCAAAAGACAATAAATCTCTCGGCCGCTTTATCCTTGACGGGATTCCTCCGTCTGGCCGCGGAATTCCGCAGATTGAAGTTTCTTTTGATATTGACGCCAATGGAATCTTGAGCGTAACAGCAAAAGACAAAGCAAGTGGAAAGACGCAATCCATTCGTATTGAAGGGTCTACGGGGATCTCTCCTGAAGAAGTTGAGCGCATGAAAAAAGAGGCCGAATTGCATCAGGAAGAAGATCGAAAGAAACAACAGCTTATTGAAGTAAAAAATAATGCGGAAACTGTGTTGTACAGCGCCGAGAAAGCATTGCAGGATGCCGGAGATAAAATAAGCGGAGATATCAGGAAGCAAGTAGAGGAAAAGATTGACGCTTTGAAGAAAGTCAAGGATGGTGATAATATGGAAGAGATCAAGAAAGCTGTGGAAAACCTCTCGCAGGAGATGCAGAAAATTGGAGCCGCAATGTATAGCCAGCAAGCGGAAAGCAAAAATGAAGGCACGCCAGACAACAAAGACACCGGTTCTGGCGAAGGGCCAGAAAAGCAATAAACCGTAAGAATGAAGTTATAAGCAGAACCATGAAGGAGTTTCGAGAGCTTATAATGAAATGTTTCTTTCTATGAAAGACTATTATCAAATTCTTGGAGTTACCAAAGAATCCTCGCAAGAAGATATTAAGAAAGCATATCGAAAGCTCGCTCATCAGTATCATCCAGATAAAGGAGGAGACGAGAAGAAATTTAAAGAAGTAAGCGAAGCGTATCAGGTGCTTTCAGACAAAGATAAGCGTTCCCAATACGATAAATTTGGGCGCGTTTTTGAGGGTGGGCAGCAAGGAGCAGATCCGGGATTTGGTGGATTTAGATGGGCATGGGGAAATTCCCATCCGGGCGGAGACGATTTTGATACGGAAGAAACAGAGGGATTTGGATTTGATTTTCATGACTTGGGAGATGTTTTTGAGGAATTTTTCAGCGGAGGACAAGGGGCGCGGCGGCAGGATCATAAGCGCGGGCGCGACATTGAAATGGAATTGGAAATCTCCCTGGAGTCGGTGTTGCGCGGGGTGCAGGAAAATATCAAACTCAACAAATTCAATACTTGTACCAGATGTCAGGGAGTGGGAGCTGAACCAGGAACCAAAGTGGAAGAATGTTTCGCGTGCCGAGGGTCTGGCGAAGTTCAACAAATCAAGAAGACAGTCTTTGGCTCGTTTACAAGGGTTGGCGTGTGCCCCGAGTGTTCTGGCGAAGGGTTGAAGCCCCAAAAACCGTGCAATGTGTGTAAGGGCGAGGGACGCATCAAGACCGAGGAAGAGATTAAAGTGCAAATCCCTGCGGGCGTGGATACGAACCAGGTGCTGCGTCTTGAAGCAAAAGGGGACGCGGGCCGAAGGCGCGGGAAGAGCGGCGACTTATATATTCGCGTGATTGTAAAGTCCCATAAACTTTTTGAACGCAAAGGAGATGATACCTATTTCACAGCGCCGATTCGGTTTTCTCAAGCTGCGCTTGGCGATGAAATTGACATTCCCACGCTGGACGGAACAAACGTTCTGGTGCAAGTGCCTTCGGGTACGGAATCCGGAAAAGTAGTAAAGATTTCCGGCAAAGGAATTCCTCATTTCACAGGTTTTGGAAGAGGGAATATGCATGTGAAACTGGAAGTGCAAACCCCAAAGAAGCTCTCCAAAGATCAGCGAGAGCTCTTGGAACGCTTGAAGGAAGAAGGGTTGTAGGAGATGGCCGAAAACCAAGAGCGGTATACCTTGGTTTTGTCGAAACTCTAGCCGCAGATAAAACTTTGTGCTATACTTTGCTTTAGCGGTTTTTGTTTTGCCCTTGTAGCTCAATGGTAGAGCAGTGGCCTTTTAAGCCATTGGTTGAAGGTTCGAGTCCTTCCGGGGGCACCACGTAGGAAATTGCAAGCAAGTGAGGTTCGCCTCGCTTCGCTCGGCGACTAATTTGTATTCAATTTTGGGGGCAAAAACGAATTGGCGGTTTCGCAAAATATGGTTCGAGCCGATGTTTTTCAGAAATGTTGGCAATTCGGAAAGATTATTCTTATCAATCAATTTCGCGGCTTGATTTAAGGATTTTACGAACTCACGAGCCGGTTCGAGCCAAGACAACCCTTTTGTCTCAAAGTCGATGATTCTTTCTGTAAGTGCGACCTTTTGGGAAAGTAGACTCTGTTTTTTGGCGGCGTATTCTTCTGTGGATAAAGCGTCGGCAAGATAGATGTCTAACAGCTTTTGAAGTTTCGCCTCAATTTGTGCTAACTGCTCTTTCAAAATACTAACCTCGCTTTGTGCGTCCTCTCGCGCTTTATCTTGTTCGCTGTCCAAGGCCGCCAAAACTTTCTCGGTGTCTTGACTCGACAAAGAAACTTTTTGAAGAAAACTTTTAATTTGTTCGGTCAGTGTTTCCTCTCGCAAATAATGCTTTTCTTGGCATGGCCCCTTCTTTTTCGTACATCGGTAGTAGTTATGACCTTTTTGCCGCTCTCCGGTGATTGAGCAACCGCAAGAGGCGCATTTGAGTAAACCAAGAAAAGCAAAATTATTTTTATGAGATTCCTGTACTTTTCCTCGTTTGCTCATCACTTCTTGGCAAGAATCAAAAAGTTTCTTTGAAATCAACGGCTCGTGTTGTCCCTCAAAAATTTCCCCCTTCCATTTCATCAAACCGAGATAGAAAACATTTTGTAGATTTTTCTGTATGTTGGCGATAACAAGCGGCTTGCCAAGATTCCCAACTAAACTATTTTCTTTGCACCAATTTGCGAGAGAATGAAGCGTATATGCTCCGGTGGAATAGAGCTCAAACATTTTCGTCACCTTATGAGATTTTTCTTGGTCAATATCA
>Ga0155038_112_pt1 | contig 10441 bp, 11 predicted proteins | sample RifCSPhighO2_01_FD_106006 | JGI IMG/M metagenome (GOLD analysis project Ga0155038, IMG submission 106006) | Candidatus Wildermuthbacteria bacterium RIFCSPHIGHO2_01_FULL_45_20
AATGTCGGTCACGACATTCTCTCTTTTCACGAAAGAGAAATTTGGTGGTGCTCAATCGGCATAAATCTTGGTGATGAACAGGACGGTAAAAATGAATTGTTTGAACGACCAGTTTTGATTCTGAAAAAGTTTAACAATAAAGTTGCTTGGGTTTTGCCGATGAGCACCAAACCGAAAGACGGAATCTATTATCATAATTTAGAACACGAAGGTAAAATTTTTACCGTTATTCTTTCCCAACTACGATTAACTAGTGTAAAAAGATTCCGTCGGTTCGTCAGAAAAATTTCTCCTCACCAGTTTGAGCTAATACAGAATAAATTGATAAATTTTATAAAAAAACCATAAAACGAACGAAGCCCCCTTGCGGGGGCTTCTCGGTTGGACTAATGTCCATTTGTACTCTTAGTATAGCAAGCTGTCGCCATAAGTCAAGCGAAATTCCATTTTATGTGGAAATAACAAATATGCTTTGAAAAAATCTGTGATTTTGGTATTATATAGATAATAATAAATATGAAAAATCAACAAGGATTCATTCAAATACCACTTCTGATCGCAATTATTGTGGGCATTTTAGTTTTGGGAGGCGGAGGATATTATGGAGTGAAACAATACCAAAATTCTCTAAAAGATAGAGAGCAAGTCCAACAACAGGCAGATGCCCAACGAAAGGCATTAGAACAAGCACAGACAGAAATCGAAAAACTTAAACAAGAAGGTGAAATTGCGAAAACAAAACAGCAACAGTTAGAACAAAAAGTTACTAACGAACAACAAAAAAACCAAGACACAAAGTTTATCCATTTCTACATCAGAAATAAGTAATTACATTGGAGGTGTTACCAAAGTTACCTGTGATACAAAGGAGGGGTCGGGTTTTCTTATGCACCTAGATAATACTTATGTTACAGTGACAAACGACCACGTTGTTAATGGGAATAATTGGTGTACGGTTTTTCCTCAAGATAGTAGCGAACAAGGATTGGGGCACTATCAGTTAAATCTAACATCTCCCTCCGATTGGAATTCGTATACCGACATTGCAATTTTGAAAATGAGCGTATCGCCTGCTGCACAAAGTTGGTCAAAACCTATATCATCTTTGAACTATAACCTTTCCAATTTAAAATCGTGTCCTCTTAAAATGTCTGTTGGATCACCAGTTATTGTTATCGGATATCCAGCTTTTGGGAAACAGCAGGTACAAGTAGAGGAATACAATAGTTCAATATCATCTAAGCAAGTAACGGAAGGAATTATTAGTGGACACGATACATCAATAGAGAGACCCGTTGGAAATTTACCCTATTCTAATTACTATGTTTCGGCAAAAATCGATAGTGGTAATTCGGGCGGTGTAGTTCTTTCAAAAGATAATAATGGTTTGTGTTTGTTGGGGGTTGCGACATGGCTTTCTCTTGGAAACTTTGAGACGCAAGGAGTTGTACAAAATATGCGTAATGTAATGTACCAACGATGATATGAGTGAAATAAAAGTGGTAAATTCAAAACATAGCATTAGATCATCTACGTTGAAAATTTTAGAAAAATGTTCATGGAGTATACAAGCTTTAACTGTTTATGACAAAAAGACGGAACAAGGAATATTATTATCTGAAATAGATGATATTTGTTTTAATTGCGAAAAAAATTCTTTTAATAAAAAAATCTTGAAGATAAAGCCACGACATTTTGCACTTTAGACGAATGCCGAAAAAATTATTTAGAAAATAGTATTTTGGGATATATTTCCAAAAAGAAGTTGACTCTAAATGAACAAGAAAGTGAAAGACAAATAAATGATTTTATTAATGAATTGAAATCATATCGTTGGTTGCAAAATAATGGATTTGAAAATATTTGTTTTGTCCCTGTGACACTTAAACACACACCAGATTTAAAAGGAGAAAAAGAAGAAAAAGAATTTTTTGTTGAAGTTAAAACTGTGCACTTACCCAGAAAAGAAGAAAATTATTTAATGTTGCCTTATATTAAGGTACAAAATCCGGATTTTAATTATCAAAATGGTTTAGAAAATAAAATAATTAGCGATATAAAAGATGCAGACAGAAAATTTAAGGATGTAAAAGCCAAAAATAAAATTTTAATAATTTACTATAATATTAGTGAATTAGTTAATATAAGTTATATGGTTATAGGGTATAAGCCGAAAAAATTAGATGATATTTTAGGAGAAAATTTTTTTAAGGAAAAAGAGAGTGAATATAATATGAAAATAGTTCTATTTGATTTAGAAAATTGATTACTTAAATTAAAAGAATTTTTTGTAAAATTTTTATTCCAACTTCTTTCTTTTTAGCCCCCCTCCGCCAAATTCCAAAACCCCCGCCCCGCATTCCTCCCGCACCCTCCTGCGGGGCGGAAACCCGAATCCCGCCGAATTTCAAAAACATTTGTCTCGGTTTTGCGAATCCTCCCTCCCGCAAAATAGTTTCGCAAAACCGAGTCCATTTTGTATTGGTATTGTGTGCCTCGCTTTCTCCTTTGGAGAAACTGTGTATCACACAGGCGTGCGTAGCACGCGCGAGGCACTCATTCGTTTATTTTCCGCTGGAAAAAAGTTCGCGCAAATGATATAATGACACTACCATACGAAACTTGTTTGGTGGTCCCAACGGGAGTCGAACCCGTGTTACCGGGCTGAGAACCCGATGTCCTAGGCCACTAGACGATGGGACCAATGACCTCATTCCTTGCTTTTATAGCATACCTTTGCCCTCTCGTAAATCGTTTTGCATTTTCTTTATTCCACCTCGTAATCGGGCGGAATCTGATAATACTCGATAATGTACTTTGCCATATCGCGAAAAATGGGAGCCGCGGAATACTCTGCTGTCTGCGCGGCAGGATTATCCAACTTCACAAGGATAAGAAATCGGGGACTGTACGCGGGAGCGTATCCGATGAACGATTGAATCGTCTTATCTGAATATCCCGACTGATTTATTCCCAATGCAGACCAGGGCACCTGCGCCGTGCCTGTTTTTCCCGCGATCCAATAACCGGAAATTCCCGCGCTTTTTCCATATCCGTTTTGGACAACATTTACGAGCATTGCCGTTACTTCCGATGCTGCCTTTGAAGAAACAACTTGCACATTTCCCGATTGTCTTTCTTCTCGCTTGCCTTCCACTATAAATGGCTGTGGAAGAATCCCGTTATTTGCAAGCGCGGAAAATGCCCTCATCATCTGAAGTTGAGTCATTTCAATCCCCTGTCCGAACGCGGCCGTGGCGAAATTAATTTCATATCCTTTTTGAAATTCGGCGTTGGCGGACGCTACTTCTCCTGCCATGGAAATAAAAGTGGGCTCAAAAAATCCGAATTTTTCAAGATACTGCAAAAACCGGCGATGCCCAAGCTCGCGCTCGGCAAAAACAGCTCCGGTATTGATGGAATACTGCAATACTTCGGTCATCGTACGCCTCCCCCATACATGACGATCATAGTTATAGACTGTTCTTCCTCCAATTTCCACGATTCCCGTATCTTCATAAGAAGTTTCGGGAGTTACAACGCCCTCGTCCAAAGCCGCAGCCATGGTAATAGGTTTAAAAATGGACCCTGGTTCAAATACTGTTTGAATCACAGGATTTTGAAATACTTTCAAGTCATCCACGCTCCCGTAATTATTGAGATCAAAATTGGGAACACTCGCCATCGCAAGAATTTTTCCGGAAGCCGGTTCCATCACAACAATGCTTCCCCCTTCGATCCGAAGCTGCTCTTGACCGCGCTTGAGGAGTTTTTCAGCTTCCGCCTGGATATTGTAATCCAGAGTCAGCGCCACATCCGACCCGTCCTGCGCGGTATCCCGAAACACACTCAAGAGATATCCCGCCGGATTTTTAGCTTGCATTTTGATGCCTTCAATGCCGCGCAGTTCTTCATCGAAATATCCTTCAACTCCATATTGGCCAATCCCATCAGTATTCGTAAAACCAACTACGTGAGCCGCCATCATTTCTTGAGGATACGCGCGCACTGTTTCGGCTCCCACATACAACCCTTTATATCCAAGAGTTTCCAAAGATTGCTGCTCTCCCAAGGCCAAATCCCGCTTCAGAAGCTCATATAAACTGCCGTCTTTTTCAAGCTGTCCTTTCACGAATGCTTTCTCTAACATAAGAATACTTGCAAGTTCTTCGGCAAATTTTTCCTTTTCCGCCTCGGTCAAATTCATTTCAGCCGGAGAAAGAAAGGCGAATGCTCTCTGTTGATTCATAGCCAACACATAGCGATTTCCCGCTTTATCCTGCGCAAAGATTCTTCCCCGATCTCCTTGAGAAAACGTCTGCAACGTTTGCTGGCCTTGAGCCAGCGCTTTATAAAATCCATACTGAAAAATCTGCACAAACACAAGACGCCCTCCAATGATTGCTCCAAATAAAAAAATTCCTGCCAGAATAATCGAAAGGCGCCAATTTGTTTGAATCGCGCGAGCCATAAATATCCAATATCCTTCTGAACTCTTACTGCTGCCTTGCCACCGCTCCTCCGGGAACTTTTATGTATTCAATATGGTTTATTCGCTCAAAACCAAGCGCGCCTGCCAATTCCTCCATATTTTGATATGACATGGTCTGTACCGTCGTCTCTTGCATCAGAGCGATATGCTCCTCCATTGTTTCTATTTCCTGTTCGCTTTCTGCAATGTCATACGCAAGCTGGGTAATGGAGTTTAACTGCATAATATATAAAACCACAAGTATTGCCGTAGAGAACATGCCAAACCCCCAAAGGAATTTGTTTCGGTACGCAGAAAAGAGGAGAAATTGCATAAAGGAGCGTTTCATTATGTTTCTATTTTTTGCGCAACCCGAAGTTTTGCGGAACGCGATCGCGGATTGCTTTTTATTTCTGCTTCTTGAGGAATAATCGGTTTCTTTGTCATAGCTTGTAATGCTTTTTGTTCTTTGAAAAATTGTTTCACGATCCGGTCTTCCAATGAATGAAAGGATATCACCGCAATCCTTCCTTCGGGCGAAATGATATCAACAGCTCCTTGCAGCCCTTTTTTGATATGCTCCAGCTCATTGTTGACGCAAATGCGCAATGCCTGGAATGTCCTAGTCGCGGGATGTAAAGCGCTTCTGCGCGGAATCGCGCGTTCAATCACATCAAGAAGCTGCCGCGTTGTCTGAATCCTTTGTTTTGCCCGTTCTCGCACAATTTGCTTTGCTATTCTCTTGGCATATTGCTCTTCTCCATATATTTCAAACATTTCCTCCAAATCGCGCTCGTTCCATATATTGACGATTTCCTCGGCGGTTACCGTAATATCGGGATTATAACGCATATCCAAAGGTTCCTCTTTCAGGAAAGAAAACCCCCTCCCGCTTTGCTCAAGCTGATCAGAAGAAAATCCCAAGTCAAGAAGTACCGCGTTTATTGGACTCAATCCCGCGTCTTGAGCGATTTGCTTGAGATCAGCGAAGTTTCCGTTCCATAGCATCACACGATTGGTATCTTCCTTGGATATCCTTTCTTTTACGCGTTCCAAAGCCGCAGGATCCCAATCAATCGCAAGCACTTTGCCCTTTGGCGCTATTTTCTTGAGTATCTCTTGCGTATGCCCGCCGCCGCCGGCAGTTCCGTCAATCGCGTTATCATTCGGCTTCAAATTCAGATATTCAAGAACTTCTTGCGTAAGAACTGAAATGTGCATAGTATTCTATACTCCCAACTCCCTTAATCGCTCCGCGATATCTCCCACTTCTCTTTCAATCTTCTTCTTGTACGTATCCCATTTTTCTTCGTCCCATAATTCAATGCGATTCAACACTCCCGCGATCACCACTTTTTTGTTCAAAGCCGCATATTCTTTCAAATAATCCGGCACCAAAATTCTTCCGGTTTTATCCAGATCCACTTCCATTCCTCCGGCAAGCATTAACCGTACAAATCCGCGCGCATCGGCCTGCGCCAAAGGCAAACTGCTTAGTTTCTCAACTAACGATTGCCATTCCTTTTCCGGATACAAAAACAAGCAGTTATCGAGTCCTTTCGTTAGCACTGCTTTTTTTCCCACTTGCTCGCGGAATTTCGGCGGCACCGCAAGCCGCTTCTTCTCATCAATAGAATATGTGTATTCTCCGATAAACATAAAAACCATTTGCGTTCCGAACACCAATGCGTAACGTGTAGACAGAAGAGAAAAGTTTTCCACAAAGTAGGGTACTTTTCCCCACTTTTATCCACAGATTGCCACGTATTTCCCACTATACTCCACGCATATACACCCGTCAACCCCAATACTTATTCACAAACCTGCAAACGAAAAAGCAGGGCGCCATAGGCACCCTGCTTTTCTTTATCTTCTTGCGTTATTTATAGACAGTATTTGCGAAGGTATATGCAAAAGATTAACGATACTCTTCGGTCCCATAGAGATATTGGAATGCCCCAAAGATTTCTTCAACGGTCTTTGCATTTTCGGGAGCATCAATACTCTCCACGGGAACGTTATAATCCCAAATTTCAACTCCTGCCTTCACAGATACCGAATCTGTTTCGCTTGCTGTTTCATCAAAAATCTTCGCGTTGAGTTCCTTTTCAAAGGATATTCGATACGGATAGAAATTACGATTGCTCAACCATAAATCTACGCTCATTTCTCCCATATTGCGCATTTCTTCAACCATCTCTTCCGACTTGTTTCCTTCAATACCGCTTTCTTTGTTTGCCTCTTGGACAATATCTGCAATATCCGATCCGGTAAACGTTATCTGATAGTGATACGTCTTTTCCCCTCTTATTTTTTCGTCAGGAAGCTCTTTTACCAGATAGGATTTCGCTTGATCATAGAAAAGCTCTTCAGCTTTTTTGAGAAATTTTTTCTCCTGCTCTAACATCATGCCAGTTGAAGCGCCCACCTCTTCTATGGGAATCCGAATCCATTGGTTTTTGAACATCTCCGCATTCATTCCAAGGTACATTTCCAAGAAAGACAACGCGGGAAATTTGGTTATTTTCACATACAAATTCTCCTCATCCGTAACGATTATCTCTCCTGCCCCCTCAAACGTAATCCCTTCTCCGGAAACTCCTACATTCATAGTTCCTTGAAATTTTCCGTCAATCTCGCTTGATTGTGTCGCAACGCCTTCCAACCCAATCATTATGCGAAAGACATCTGCTCCTTCTTGCTTCGCTCGCACATCCAAATCAATATCCATACGAGCTGACTCAATACCAGCATCCTTGTTCTTGGCTCCTTCCAAAATTCTCTGAAATGACGGACGATACGGATTCCATTGAGGATCCCATACCCTTGTAACCAGTAGCGCTTGACTCGCAAGCGCTATTCCCGCAAAACCGGCAATACTTGCAATAACCGCGATTTTTTTTATATTCATACGATTTGTATTACTTAAAATTACAAAATGCCCTCAAGCATCTGCTGTCTTATAAAAATTTGGATCATTTTCTCATTCTCACTTTTCTCTTCGCGAATGTCAACTCGCTTCTTCCGCCACTCTTGTTTCAAACGTCTCCGCATCCACCGTTATGTTCTGACCGCGCTTGATTTTCTTGCCAAGTAGAGCAAGCGCAATCGCATTTTCGACCTTATCTTGAAGCACGCGCCGCATATCGCGCGCTCCAAACATAGGATTATATCCAAGCCGCGCGATTTCACGCTTCAGCTCTTCGGTAATCACAAATCCAATTCCCTGTTCCGCCAAATTTTTGCGTACCTTCGAAAGCATCAATCCCGCGATATCAATTAAGTGCTGTTCGCTTAACGGCGTAAAAATAATCACTCCATCAAACCGGTTGATAAATTCGGGGCGATAAATGCCTCGCTCAAACACATATTCCAACATTTCTTCTTTTAACGCGCCAAAATCTTTTTTCTCTTTCAGCGCGCGTAGAATCAACTCATAACCGGCGTTGCTTGTCGCGATAATAATCGTATAGCGAAAATCAATTTTGCGGCCAATTCCATCGGTAACATGCCCTTCGTCAAGCACTTGCAAGAAAAGATTTAATATATTTGAATGAGCTTTTTCCAGCTCATCCAACAATACAAGGGAAAAAGGATTCTCCCGCACTGCCGTAGTAAGCAATCCTTCCTGCGAAGGCGAACCCAACAAACGCTTAATATCTTCCAAATTCTGAAATTCAGACATATCCAAACGAATCATTCGCGATTCCGATCCAAAATAAATCGCGGCAAGCGCTTTGGCCATTTCTGTTTTCCCAACTCCGGTTGGTCCCATAAACAGGAAACTGCCCATCGGCCCCTGCCGAGACGCAATCTGTGTGCGCGCGCGGCGCAAAGCCGCAGACACCTCTTGCACCGCAATATCCTGATTGATCAGACGCTTATGAATAAGTGTTTCCAAATCAAGAAGTTTCTCGCGTTCTTGATCCTCCATTTCTCCCACCGGAATTTGAGTGCGAGATTCCACAACCGCCGCAATATGGGCCGGCAAAAGAATGGGATCTCGAGTCTGTGCGACATACGACATTGCCTCATCGAGCAGATCCAACGCTTTCTGCGGGAAAGGCACTGCCTGAATATACTTGCCAGACATGCGAAGAATACTCTGCAATGCCTGATACGAGACAAATCTTTTATACCTCACTTCCAATGAGGGAAGTGTTTCCTCCAACACTTCAAGAGTCTCATCTTCTGAAATTTCAGACATCTCCACTTTACCAAAACGGGAAAGCAGCGAAGGATTCTGCTCGAAATACCGATGAAGACCGGCGAATGTCGTAATTCCAACAAACACAAATTGCGGCAAACGCAAATAAGCAGAAAGAATCGTAGCGATATTCACTCGTCCGGGCTCCGCTCTTGTTCCAGTTTCTCCTCCCACGTAATTATGCAATTCATCTATCACCACGATCACATTACCCGCGTTCGCAGCTTCGCTAAACACCCGAGAAAGCGTTTCCTCCAATTCTTCCGTACTTTGCGCGCTGGAGACCAAATGCGCCATATCAATTTCAAGAATACGCCGGTACGCCAACAATTCGCTCTTGGTATCGCCCAACGCGCTTCTCGAAGCCAAATCCAGAACTAACCGTTTGCGCCCACTGCCCGGCTCCCCCACTAGTAAGACATTATTGTTTTCCTGTCGGCAAAGAATACGTTGCATTTCCGCTTTTTCCTTTTCATGCCCAACCGCCAGGGGAAATCGGAGCCGCGCGGCTTCTTTTGTAAGCGGCAAAGAAAACAAATCAAGCGTGATCGTGTATCCCGAAGCCCAATCGGTTCCCAATGCGCCATACCTGCGCAAGTTTTTCTTCAGCCAGAATTTGCTCCGCTCCTCATTTTTTTGTCGAATGCGCAGATGCCATCTGGCGATATCGGGGATTTCTTGATCGGGCAAAAAGTTCCTTTCAATCAACAACTGCTTGAACGCCGAGCATTCCGTAGCCAGCGCGGCGATCAAATCCTCGCTCTCGATTCGCTCGCGTCCTTGCTCTTTTGCCAGTCGGCGCGCCGTTGCACACGTCTTGGCAAAATCTTCGCTATATTCTCTCTTTCGATGCTCTTCCAGTTTCGGCTCTTGCGCCAAAACCGCGCGCAATTCTTTTTCCAGTGCTTTGATATCCAGAAGCATTCGGCTGGACATAAACCGAATAGCAGAACTTTGTTCCTTACATATAGCGATAACCAGCACCGTAGCAGAAACCATCGCTAATTTCTCTTGCTTTGCGATGGTTTCTGCTCTCAACACGGCGCGCGCCGGCTCAAATCCCAAAAATTCCGCTTCATTTTCATACGCGGCGGAAATTCGCGCGCGCTTGAGATATTCTCCAAATCGAGAAAGAGCAAACACAGCCGCGCTGTATGCAAACAATAAAAGACTCACACCAAAAAGAACCTCCTGCCCCTCCTGCGCAGACACCACAGCCACAAACAGTACAAGAAATCCTCCAAAGCACGCAAATCCCAGCCACAACGATACCGTTGCAAGCCGAGCCAACACACCCAACGAAATCAACGCATTCAAAGAGATCACCTGATAAATCGCGGCTTTTTTTACGTTAAAAGATGACATTGATGGCTCCATATATAGCAAGCAACATTAAAAGAGGCAAAGCAAGCCAACCGACAAATATGATTACTCCACTCAACAAAACTATAATCATCGAAACCAATCCAAATACAATCAGCCATGTTCGGACAAAAGCTCCCAACGCGCGCGAAATCATATTCGAAACATGGATATTGAGAAACTCGCGGATGGAAAATCCGCGGCTTTGCTTCCACCGAACTCCGCGCCAAGGCGCAAAGTAAGTTCGCGCAAGCTGCTCCACCGAGAAAAAATTCAAACTAAACCACACAAAATTCATCCACGCTTTCGTGATTTCGCCAGGAACATACACAAAATGCCAATACATATACTTGAACGCCAGTACCGCAACCATTTGATTACTATATCATAACCAGAAAATC
>Ga0155038_110_pt2 | contig 9021 bp, 8 predicted proteins | sample RifCSPhighO2_01_FD_106006 | JGI IMG/M metagenome (GOLD analysis project Ga0155038, IMG submission 106006) | Candidatus Wildermuthbacteria bacterium RIFCSPHIGHO2_01_FULL_45_20
GCGCGATTTGCAGAGGATGTCAAAACATAGTATGACAAGGGAAACACCTTTTAATTTTTGAACAAACCCATGCTTTACCAAAAAATACTTTCAAATGGCTTGCGCGTAATTGTGATACCCCAGCAAAGCACGCAGGCCGCAACAGTTCTTGTGCTTGTCGGCACGGGCTCTAAATACGAGACCAAACGCATCAGCGGGATTTCCCATTTTTTAGAGCACATGTTTTTCAAAGGAACTCTCAAGCGTCCGACGCAGCTTGAGGTTGCAGAAGAGCTTGATCGGGTGGGGGGATCTTTTAATGCTTTTACGAGCGCCGAATATACCGGGTATTACGCGAAAGTTAATGCTTCTCATACGGATTTGGCTCTCGACTGGGTTTCAGATATTCTCTTACACTCTCTCTTGCCTGCGAAAGAAGTCCGAAAAGAACGAGGAGTTATTGTGGAAGAAATCAATTTATATTATGACAATCCCGGTTCGCGCGTAGAAGAAATTTGGCCGGAATTGCTGTACGGAGATCAGCCGGCGGGTTGGAATATCGCGGGCGATAAAGAAACTGTTTCGCGCATGACAAGGAAAAATCTTGTTAAGTATATGCAAAGCCAGTATACGGCTGCCAATACCGTGCTTTGCGTCGCGGGAAATGTGGATGCGGCAAAGGTGTTTGCTTTGGCGGGAAAGCTTTTTTCTTCTTTGCCCTCAACGTTGCCGGCAAAAAAAGCGACGGTGGCGGATGTCCAAGCGAAACCCGAAGTCCTTTTGGAGTTCCGAAAGATTGATCAGACGCATATTGCGTTTGGCGCGCGCGGCTTTTCTTTATTTCATCCCCATCGGGAGGCCCAGGATGTGCTTGCGGTAGTGTTGGGGGGCATGATGAGTTCTCGGTTGTTCACGCAGGTAAGAGAAAAACACGGATTGGCGTATAGTATATCCACGAATTCTGAAACAAATACGGATACCGGCTGGCTCATGACCACGGCGGGTATTAAAAACGAATATGTCGAAAAAGCCATCAAGGTAATTATCGAGGAATACAAGCGTGTTAAGCGGGACTTAATCTCTGTTGCCGAGCTGGAAAAAGCAAAGGAGCACGAAATCGGACGTCATATTCTGCAAATGGAATCAAGCAGCGCGCAGGCGGAATTTTTTGGCATGCAAGAGCTTCTTGAACGCAAAATTTTAACTCCCGAGGAACTCTATGGTAAGATAAGAAAAGTAACGGCGGAAGAGATTCGGGAATTAGCGCGCGTGTTGTTTTGCCCTGATCGCATGAACCTTGCCCTCGTTGGGCCATATAAAGATAAGGAAAAGATTCTCAAGTTGTTGAACGTATAAGAAATTATGAATAATCATTCCCTTCTTGATATTTCATGGGGGACAATCATCAAGTTGGCATTGGCAGGGTTTCTTATCTATGTGGTTTTTCTTGTGAGAGAGATTTTGGTGTTGGTGTTGTTTGGCATTATTATTTCTGTGCTTTTTGATCCCGTTATTGAATATCTTCAGAAACGAAGAATTCCGAGAGTTGTTTCTACGTTGAGCATTTACCTTTTGATTTTTGGTTTTGTCTCGTATGTGATTTTTGCGTCAGCGCCGCTTTTTATCGGGGAAATTCAACGGTTCGCAACGTTGCTGCCGCAATATTTTGAAGAGCATATTTCTCCTTCTCTTCAAGGATTGGGCGTAACAGGATTTGATGATTTTGAGAGTTTTGTGGATGCGTTTTCCGCGCGTATTGCGGGAGATACTTCCAACGTAACAAAAGCGTTTTTTAGCATCTTTGGCGGAATTTTTTCTACTCTTTTTGTGATCAGCGTTTCGATTTTTCTCTCGATGGAAGATCGTCCCATTGACCGCGCGATTAAAGTATTGTTTCCCCGCAGGTATGAAGCAATCGCGTTGGAGTTATGGGGGCGTTCGCGAAGAAAAGTTTCCGGCTGGTTTTTATCTCGACTGATCAGCTCGACCTTTGTTTTTGTCGCCACGTATCTTACATTGTTTCTGTTTGATGTTCCGTATCCTCTTACCCTGGCGCTTTTGGCGGGCGTTATGAATTTTGTGCCGGTGATTGGTCCTTTGATTGCGGGCGTGCTGGTTGCTTTAATGACTGCGCTGGATTCCCCATTGCGCGCGGTGTTCGTGATTCTTGCATTTACTCTGATTCAGCAAATTGAGGAAAACGCGATTATGCCCCTGCTTTCGAAAAAATTTATTGGTCTGCCGCCTTCCTTGGTTCTTATTTCGCTGGCGCTCGGCGCTCAATTTTGGGGTATTATGGGAGCAATCCTTGCTATCCCGTTAGCCGGTATTCTTTTTGAATTCCTTCGCGATTTTCTTAAGAAAAAGAAAGAACAGCAGGCGATTGTCCTTTGATGAAATGCTTTACATTGTTGCCACTCCCATTGGAAATCTCGGCGATCTGACGATTCGCGCGCTTGACGTCCTGAAGGACGCCGATTTGATCTTATGCGAAGATACGAGGGTTACTCGCAAGTTATTGGAACGTTTCGGAATTCAAAAACCGACAATGAGTTACCATCACCACAGCAAACTCGAGAAAGTCGGACAGATCATGGAACTTTTGCGGGCAGAAAAAAAGATTGCTTTGGTATCAGACGCCGGGACTCCGGGGATATCCGATCCCGGGAACAAGTTGGTGGAAGAGGTTGCGCGCCATTTGCCGGAGGTTGCGATTATTCCTATCCCCGGTGCTTCTGCGGTTGCCGCCGTCGCGAGTATTTCTGGATTCCCTATGGATCGTTTTTTGTTTCTGGGATATCCCCCCCAGAAAAAAAAGCGGAAAAAATATTTTGAAGAAGTAGTATCTTCATTGTATCCCGTGGTATTTTATGAATCTCCTTTCCGTATCCGGCGCACGCTTGAGGAACTTCAGCGTGTTGCCCCTGATATAAAAATCGTTGTGGGGCGAGAACTCACTAAAAAATTTGAGACTATTTATCGCGGGATGATTGAAGAAGTTTTAATGAAGTTGGGGGATTCGCCCAAGGGAGAATTTGTGGTGATTGCCAAGAAATTCCATAGCCGCGTGGATAGTTCGGAAGAATAAAAACCCGACATATTCAAAGATTGAGGAATGGTATGGTATAAAGAAGAGAATAGTTCTGCCAATAATGTTATGTCTAAGGAATTGCCTACCGGCGCAGTAAAAACTTCTTCTGGTTTTAATTCCGAAACGGATGTCCTTCGATTGGGTCAATTGCGCTATTCCATTTTTGTTTTTGTTATTACGGCCGGATCTGTTCCGCTTTTGTATTTTCTCCTGACGCTTCCCTGGCCCACAAGCCGCATTGGAGCCGCGCTTCCTCTGTGTGTTTTGTTTTTCTTTACGGTATTTACGAGGTATGCCGCTCGAGGGAAATTCATACGCATGGCGGTGATTGCAGATCATCTGGTAACTCTTATCTGTACGGCATTTTTGGTGTATTTTACGGGAGGGGCATTGAGTCCTTTTAATTTCTTTCTGATGGTTCCCGTAATGTTCGGAAGTTTCCTTGTGGGGAAAAAATTTGCGCTGGGAATACTTGGGATTGTGCTTACGCTGATTGTTTCTTTTCTGTGGATTCCAAATCCGGCGGACACGGATTGGCGAATCAAATTAACATTTGTGCTGGTATATGCGATTCTCATCGCGTACATCTCTTATGTCTTGCTGTTTTTGCGGGATATGTTGGTGCGCTTGGATCGCGTGCGCAAAGCCGCCCAGGAGCGAATCTTCTATTTGGAACATATTACGGCCCAATTGAAAGAGCTGGACGAATTAAAAAGCGAGTTTGTTTCACGAACTTCTCATCAATTGCTGACTCCTTTGAATAGAATGTTTTGGATCATAGGGACGGTGCTGGAAGGGCAATTCGGGCGTGTCTCTAAAAAACAACAGGAACGTCTTCAGGCGGTTCATGATAACGCAAGAATGCTCATTAAATTGATAAGCGATCTGTTGGACTTGGAAAAAATTGAACAAGAGGTGCGTGGCGCCAAGCGCGTGCCCTTAAAGATCGCTGATGTCATATCGAAAATTTTGAAGAATCAGAAAGATGCTATTAAAGAAAAAGATTTGCGCGTGGATTTTCGGGGCGACAGTAGTATTACGATGGTTTCAGATCCTCGTCTAATGGAGTCTTCGCTCGGCCACATTATTGATAACGCGGTGCGGTATAACAAGAAAGGAGGCGAAGTGAAACTCCAATTGGTTCAAAGTGATGATAAAGTAGTTATGACGGTTGAGGATACCGGCATCGGAATTCCCGTAAAGGATATGCCGTATATTTTCAAGAGGTTCTATCGGGGAGAAAATGCCGCGCGCTCGGTCGCAGACGGAACAGGGTTGGGACTTGCGTTTGCTCAAGCAGTGATTGAAAAAGAGGGCGGGAAATTGAGTATCGAAAGCAAAGAAAATGAGTGGACAAAGGCAACAATTTCATTTCCTTCTCAAGCGGAAGATACGAAACAAGAAATCGGCTCTTGAGAGCCGATTTCTTGTTGAGGATTTGAATTGCGACAGAGATGGTTCGATAGCTCGACCCGCACAAATTCATTAAGGTATGAATTACGAAACTCCTTTCTCGCCACAAGGGTATTGCATAATTCACCGGTTAAGATATCTCCTTGGATATGTTCACAAACGCATTGACTGCTTTGTTGACATCTTCTTTTGTATGACTGCTTGAGATTTGCACACGGATGCGGGCTTTGCCTTCGGGAACCACGGGGAAGCTAAAGCCAATAACGTAAATGCCTTCCTGGAGCATGCGTTTTGCCATTTGCTGTGTTTTCTTCGCATCTCCTAACATAACAGGCACGATGGGATGCACAGATGTGGGAACCGTAAATCCGTTCTGTTGCATTTTTTCTCTAAAATATTTCGTGTTTTCCCAAATTTGCGCGCGCAGTTCGGGATGTTGCTGGATGTATTCAATGGCAAAGAGCGAGGCGGCAGCTACCACTGGAGGCAGAGAATTGGAAAAGAGGTATGTTCGGGAACGTTCACGCAAGAGAGAGATGAGTTCCTTGGGGCCTGCCACAAATCCTCCGGAAGCTCCGCCCAATGCTTTCCCATAGGTGGATGTAATGACATCTACGCGATCTCTTACTCCGCAATGCTCGTGCGTGCCCCGTCCGTTTTCTCCCATAAAACCTGTAGCGTGGGAGTCATCTACGACCACAAGAGCGTCATAAGTTTCAGCCAAATCGCAAATTTCTTTGAGGGGGGCAATATCTCCATCCATACTAAACACTCCGTCAGTTACAATGCATCGAACGCGTTTGTCTTTGTGATCTTGCATTCCTTTCTCCAAATCAGCCATGTCCATGTGCCGGAAGATAAATTTCTGGGCTTTGCAAAGACGGATTCCGTCAATAATGCTTGCATGGTTTAAAGCATCAGAAAGAATAACATCTTCTTCTCCCAGAAGACTTGCGAAAAATCCCATGTTTGCGGCCATGCAGGAGGAGTACAAGATAACGTCTTCCTTTCCGACAAATTCTGCGGTCTTTTTTTCCAAATCTTTGTGAATGGTCTGGGTGCCGCAGATAAAACGAACCGATGAGAGCCCGAAGCCATAGTTATCGAGCGCTTCTTTTGCCGCCTGAATCATTTGATCTGATCCCGCGAGTCCCAGGTAGTTGTTGGAGCAGAAATTTAACACACGCTCGCCATTCGTCCGGATTTCTCTTCCCTGCTTTGACGAAAGAACGCGTTCCGCCTTGTGGAGGCCGGCTTGTTCGATTTGCTCGAGTTCTTTTTGAATGAGTGGCTTGAGAGAAGAATACATAACTAAAATTTGAGAATTATTTTGGGGTGCTGCGTCATCTTTTGCTCCATGAGTTCCTTTGTGTAGTGGTCAAATGGGATAATCGTATCTTTCCCCTCTTTCAGGATAACGCGCCAGATTTTTTCCTGGATCCCGTTCGTCTTATCAGAAAGCATTCGTTGGCTTGTCTGCCACGTCTGAAATATCTGTCTTCCGATTACTCCGTGAAGCGTCAAACCTTTTACCACAATATTTTTGAATCGCGGGATTTGAAAATCCCCGTCTCTTAATCCGAATAAAATTATATGTCCGCCACTCCTCGTTATTTCGAGGGCATTGAGAACAGAGCTGTTGGGGCCTGCCATCTCAAACGCAACATCAACGCCTTTGTTGTGTGTCAGCTTTTGAATATGGGCAAGAAGTTCGGAATCTGCGGATAAGGATGCTTGTGCGGGTTTTTGAATGTGAATGGTTTCATGCGCGCCCAGTTCTTTTGCCATGCGCAGATTCTGTTCTGCCACGTCCACCGCGATGATTTTTGAAGCTCCGAATGCTCTAGTGAGCAATACCGTAAAGAGTCCAATGGGACCGCATCCCAAAATAGCAACGCGTTTACCCTTTAGATCAACCTTTGAGCAACAATGAATAGCGTTCCCAAAGGGGTCTAAAATAGCGGCAATTTCAGGCCGAATGCGTTCCTGATCAACCTGCCAGAGATTTTTTGCCGGCAGTTTTGCGTATGATGCAAAGATGCCGTCCAAACTTATCCCTAAAATCTTCTGATCCAAACAAACTTCTTCTTCGCCTACTCGGCACTGAAAACATTTTCCGCATGTTACATGAGAATCACCAGAGACATCATTGCCTGCTTGGATGCCATAAATGTTTTCGACTTGAGACCCTACCTGTATAACTTTTCCCATAAATTCATGGCCTAAAATTCTTTGGGTTTTTCCTTCCTGTTCCATGGACTTGGAGATGAGATCGCGGAATACCTGGCGATGCCAGATGCCGCGGTCTGTTCCGCATACGCCGACGTATCGCACTTCCACAATCACGGAAATTGCGTCTCGAGGGTCTGCTTGTTCGTCTAACATTGGCATGGGAGTTTCTCTCTTGATAAATCCGGTTGAGGTCTCCCAGTCATCTTTCTGCCTATCAAATGTAAGCGCGTTTATGACGTTCATAGGAAAAATTGTTGCTTGTATTTTTGAGTATCGCTTTGTTGAGCCGCAATGTCAACGGTGGTGTGGAAAAATATGTTTTGACAAACATGAATGATTTGAGTACAAAGAAAGTGGCTCCAAAATTTTCATACGCGGGTGAGGGTATGACAACAACTTCGAGAGAAAGTTCTTGCGCTGTTTGTGGGGAGCGTATAGCAACTCCTTCGGTGCGCACTTCGCGCGTTGTCATTAAAGGCACAGATGGGATGCCAAAAGTCTACCACGCAAGGTGTGTTCCCCTTGCCGAGATGAAAGAGGATATGTAAGGGTGAGCTATTCCCTAAGAAACCCCGATGCGATATTTCGTATCGGGAGTTTGCTTTTAAGCTAAAAATGCGTATGATAAAGGGCAATGGCAAAATTTTATATCACTACAAGCATCCCCTACGCCAACGCGGCTCCGCATATTGGATTTGCGTTAGAAGCGATTCAAACAGATGTGATTGCGAGATTCCACCGCCAGAAGGGCGAGGATGTTTTCTTTTTAACGGGAACGGATGAGCATGGAACGAAAATTCAGCGTACGGCAAGGGATGCCCTCGTCTCTCCCCAAAAATACGTGGACGGCATCGCCGTAAAATTTCAGGAATTAGCGAAAGTTTTGAATATTTCAAATACTGACTTTATCCGCACCAGCGATCAAAAACGGCATTGGCCGGCAGTGCGGGAAGTTTGGCAAAAGCTGCAAGCGAACGGAGATATCATAAAAAAACAATACGAAGGATTGTATTGCTCTGGTTGCGAGGGCTTTTTAACTCCCACGGATTTGGTGGACGGCAAATGTCCTTATCACCAAAAAGCGCCGGAGTTGGTAAAAGAAGAAAACTATTTTTTCACGCTTTCCAAGTACGCAGATCGCTTGAGAGAAATTTTAGAAAAAGGGCAGATTTGCGTAGTTCCGGATTATCGAAAAAATGAAGTAATGGAGCTTATCAGGCAAGGACTGGAAGACGTAAGTTTTTCCCGTCCCCGCACTACGTTGGAGTGGGGGATTCCGGTGCCCGGAGACGAAACCCAAGTGATATATGTATGGGCGGATGCTTTGACGAACTATATCTCTGCGCTCGGATACCCGGATGGAGAGAATTTCAAAAAATACTGGCCGGTTGATGTTCATGTGGTAGGGAAAGATATTGTAAGATTTCACTCGTTAGTTTGGCCTGCGATGCTTTTGTCGTTAGGGTTGGAATTGCCGAGGACTCTTTTTGTTCATGGATTTATCACCGTGAATGGACAAAAGATGTCCAAGAGTTTGGGAAACGCGATTAGTCCGTTTGAGCTGGTGGAGAAATACGGAACAGATGCCGTCAGATATTTTTTTGTAAGCGAACTTCCTGCCACAGAGGATGGAGATTTTAGCTATGAAAAATTTGAAAAAAGATATCAGGGCGATTTAGCAAACGGAATTGGAAATTTAGTCAATCGAGTGCTAACGTTAGCATCCGAAATATCTTTGTCCACCGGGCGAAACTCCATACTTAGTTCAGGGTTGCCATTAAACGATACTTCCCTAAATAAATTAGTAAAAGATATAGAATTATCTCGAAACATATCTTTGGGATTATTTGATTTTCTAGGAGCAATCAATGAGATTTGGAAATTAGTAGCTTATTGTAATGTCTACATCAATGATAAAAAACCATGGCTCGATAGTCCCAATGGATGGAAAGAAGGAAAAGGGAAAGATGTTATTGATGATTTGGTTTTTGTTATTATAAGAATCGCATATTTAATAGAACCTTTTATGCCCAAAACAGCAACAAGGATTAGAGAGCAAATAAAAACACAAGTCATAGAACCCTTATTCCCTCGCTTGGAGAAAAAATAATCCCCCAGTAGATTTTCTGATGAGTGATTTGTTCCAAGTTGCACGGACGGTTTCGTCTCTTGACAATATATTTGAGATAGGTACCATAGAAACATGATAAATATAACCGGCAAAAGATCAGACCCACTGCGCAATAATCAACATCGTGCTAGGATAGAAGCATGAACATACAGAAACTTTCACAAAGACCTACGGT